>Ga0208767_1003289_pt1 | contig 11825 bp, 21 predicted proteins | sample VirMetDEL_Mar_21_FD_184514 | JGI IMG/M metagenome (GOLD analysis project Ga0208767, IMG submission 184514) | Aqueous microbial communities from the Delaware River and Bay under freshwater to marine salinity gradient to study organic matter... | ecosystem: Environmental > Aquatic > Marine >... | reverse complement strand
ATTCCATTATTTGAAAATTCTAACTTCATAAGCCCCATTGTACTCAAATATAATTTACCACCTTCCATATCTTTATTTGCTTGAAGAATAGTTTTTAACATATCTGAGTTAAATGGTAGCTTCATATTTTGTTCTTTGATATTACCTGCAATTTGGTAGGTAATTTTATTATTGTGTCCTGATTCATCCCCAAATACAAACTCCACAACATCTTGATCATCTAAATTTTCAGTTGTAGTAACTAACATATTATCAATACCTGCTAATGCACTTTTAGCTTTAATAATATTATCTATATCTTCAACTGTTAAATCTAATTCAACCACCCAATCAGGAACATTTACAGTACCTGTTTTACCAATAAGTAAAGGGTCTGATAAAGCATAATTTAAATTAAAGTTCATATCTGAAATCTTTAATTTAGTAAATACTTTATTTGTTTTTTCTAACTCAAGAAGCAAATCACCATTACAAATTGATATTAGATTTTGTAATTTTTTAGTATCATAAATTGCTAAGCTAGCATTTTCTAATTCAAAATCTTCACATACAACACTACCAATAACATCTTTGGTAGGTGTCATAAAATTAATTTCTAGGTTATTGTTATCAATAGACCACTTTACAGATTCATTAAGTCCTAAATAGTACTTATTAATAACGGATTGAAGTGTAAGTTTATTTATCATAAATTAAAAAACATATCTTTATAAGGGTTAAGTGAAAGTGTCCAACCAAGATCACTATAAAATCCTTCTAATTTATTTAACAAAATTGAATCAAATATTTTTTTCCTATCAGCATTTTCTTCAATAAATGTACGTATTTTTTCAGGCATATCCCACTCTAAAAAAGCAATAGCATCAATTTGGTAAGCATTTGGTTTTAAGTAAATCCATTTAACTTTTTCACCTTGAGTAATATAACTATGTTCATTACTTAACCCCCAAAACCTTAACAAATCATTATAAATAATTACTGATTTTACAGCCGCAGGAGCACCTTTAGCAATAGTAGAAAACATTTCACCAACACGTGCTTTACGTTCAGTGTATTTATTTAATGTTTTTACAGATGTGGGATTACCAAGTTGGGTAAGCGGTATACTACCGTCTAATATTTGTTGTTTAAATTCTTTAACACGAGCATCAATTTCAGGCTGTTTAGCGCCTTTCAACACATCAATCAATGTTTGTTTAAAGAAATCACCTAATACAGGAGGAAAATTTGCTTTTTTAAATTCAAGACCTTTAACATCAAGTGATTCTTTTACAATACCTTCTTGTTTCGTAATCCACTGAGCATAACGTCTTGTTGCTCTAAAATAAGCTGAACGGATAACACACTCAGTTTTCATTTCTAACCTGTGTTCAGGAGCATTAAAACATTGAGCTGCTAAATCATTATATGAATCAGTAATAATGTCTTGATATTTAAGAGCAATTTCCTCTAATTTATCATCTTTATCTTCACTTGATAATTCATCAAAATTAGGGTATAAATGTCTAAGTAAAGGTTCAGCATGAATATAGATAGAATCCGTATCCGAATATGCTACAAAGTTAGTATCTTCAGGATCACAGATCCACCAAGGTGTATCTTCTATGTGTTTCATAATGTAATCTCTCCTTTAATAACTTTATTCATATGACGGTTTGCTGCTAAAGCACTTTCTTGAATAATTCGTTGACCACTTAAAGTAATAGCTTCAGATAAAATAACATTACCATAACGGAAACTACCAAGAGCAGTTGCACCATACAAACTATTTAACAAAATCTTCATTGTATATTGTTTCATATGAAAACCAGCACCTGCTTCTTTATCACCTGATTTGTATGCTTTTTTCATTTGGTTTTTATATAAAACACGTTCATCAAACCACTTTTTCAAAATAGTAGATAAAACTGATTCTCTATCTGTTCTAAAGAATACACCATTAGCTGAGATAGACCATTTGTTTTTTATAATATAGTTAACAAGGTCTCCTGTTTTCATTTTAGTACGTTTACGTTTAGAGTTTTCAATAATCAGTTCTTCTTCAGGGTCTCGTTTTTGTAAATCATTAAGACCTAAACGATTATTTCTATCATCAGTATCAATAATACGACCAACCATTGTTTCTTTACCAATGTTAACAGTCATAATAATTGAAGGATATAGTGAAGTTAAATCCTCATCAAACATATAGTTATAAACACCAGCTTTAGGACAGAACAAGTAGCCCCCAGCATAGTTTTTCTTGGAAAGTGGGTTGCGATCTTTAGCTGGGGGTACAAGTCCTTCACTCAATAAATAAGCTGAAATAGCTCCATCTTGAGTTTTAGTATTAGCATAAACTTCACTATAATTGTGTTTACCTTTATGTGAAAGGTTTTTTACAAGTGCTAGATATTCTAACTTTTCATCTAATACTTTTAGAATTTCAACATCTCGAAAGTTATACTGGATAAATGTGTTAATGTCTTCTTCAAATAATCGATCTAGATTACCTTCATATTCAATTTTATTAATACCTGCATATTTTTCTCCAATAGCATCTAATTTAAATGATGGTTCATCTGCCCAACTAAATTTCTTATGCAAACGCATATAATCAAGTGATTCAACTCCTGCTATTTGAATGTATTGGTCTTTATACCAAGGTGTTTCCCTTACATAACCAATTGGAGATAAATAACGAGCAATATCTTCACCTAATACATTGCAAATTCTGTAATATAAATAAGGAATATCAAAGTAATCACTATTCCACCCTACAATAATATCAGGATCAATTTCTCTAAACTTTTCAACAAATTTCATTAATAACTCATCTTCAGTATAACAAGGTATAATTTCTTTGTTTTTAGCTTTAGTATGTTTTATTTGATTTTTAGTATCTAAAATAAGAATAGCCCATTGGTCTACTTGTTTATCATACCAAGCAATTGAAGTTACTTTCTTAGGAGCACTTTTAATATATTCTTCTGTAAGTGCTTCACCCATTTCAATCTCAATATCGAAAAATAATTCTTTATGAGTTTTAGAGGGTTCATCATTAATTCCATATTTTTCAATTAGGAATTTTTGATAAGGAGTCATGTCATGAAAATGTAACTTTGGATTATCAGGTTTCCACTTAGCAGTTTTTCGAAGAGGTTCACCATTCAAACCTGTGTGAGTAGCATCAGCTTCGTCACATTCAATATAAGCTTGGTTAGTCCATTCAACTTTTTCATAACCTCTATCAGTCCAAAGATGCATTAAATATGTATTGCCTCCTGTTCTCTGAGCAAATGCTTTCTTGTAGGACATTAGATACCTAAGTGTTCTTGGGGTTTTGTTTTAGATAATTCTTCCCCATTAAAAAACTGAGTAAGATCAGGTCTAAAATAATTAATTGATTTCATAACCTTATTATCATGAGAACGAAAAACTACATATTTGCCATTTACTTCTTCATAATGACATGGGGTACCTTGTTCCTCGGAACGAACACGAACAGTTTCTTCTGCTTCTTCTAAGGTATTACAAATTTTAGATAGGTTAGAAGCTTGAACTTCTTGATATCCAGCCCACATTTTGTCTTTTAAGCCAAATACCATTGCACCATTACCTAAACCTACATAAGTAATATCAAGTAGAGCATCTAAAATTTCGACAATGTTCTTTTCTTCAACCGCTTCTTTTAATTCATCTAACTCTTCCTGAATAAAATTGATTACAAATTCTGCATCAGCTTTATCAATGTGGGGTTTAGTTCGGTTTTGCCAATCCTTCCCCATTGTGGAGTTAAATGTTTCTACTTCGCTTACAAATGGTACATATTCTCCTTCAAATTTAGAAATAATACGTTCTGCTGTTTTCTGTGCCCAAGCTTCTTCTGGGTACATGGTTAGATCATCTCGGTGTTTTAGTGACATTAATAGACCAAGACTTTTACGTAGTTCTAGTTCAATTATTTCTTTAAAATCCATAACTATTTTTTATTTTTAATTGATGATAAAACTCTTCCACGTTCATTAAGAATTTTTTTTAATTCTTGTTCACTACTAGCTTTAATATCAGAAGTTTGAACATCAAAACTACTTTTTTTACTATAATGAGATACTGTATAAGTGATCATAATTAAATCTGATGTCCTCCGTTATTAATTTTTAAACTATCAAAAAATTCCTTACGGGCATTATTTGTATCATCTCTAAATGCTCCTGATGCTTTAGTAGTAACCATTGCTGCACCTTGGTGTTTAACACCTCTACAAGAGACACATGAGTGGGAAGCTACTACTGTTACAATAACACCTAAATTACCTTCAGTAATTTTATCTACGGCATTGTGGATAGCTGATGTAAGTTGTTCTTGAATAGCACCTCTACGACCAAACAATTCTACAATTCGGTTTAGTTTAGACAAACCAATTACTTGTCCATCTTTACCTGCAATATAACCGATATGAACTACTCCTCCAATTGTTTGGTGGTGGTGAGAACACATTGAGGTAAGAGGAATATTACGCTCAATAATTACACCATCATAGCCATCACTAGGGAATGAGGTAATGGGAGACATTGCTGTATATCGACCTTCCCATAAATCATTTACATATGCTTTTGCTACGCGACGAGGTGTTTCCATTGAATTTGGATCATTTCTCCAATCACATTTTAAAGCATCAAGAAATTTACCGAATGCTTCCTCAGCTTCGTCAATCATTTGTGCTTTTTCATCATTGTTGAGAGGGAAACCAGGTGCAACCCCATTTGCAAACCCTGTTTGTACTACTTCTAAATCTTCGTGTAGTTTTCTACGTTTGTTTTCCATGAATTATAACTTATTTTATTGTGAATATAAAAAATAATTTTAGAGAGCCCAAATTGAGTTGAGATTTCTACTATATCCTTTATCATCATCGCATCCCATCCCTACAATCCATTCATCTTTAATAGTAAAAGCATGATATGAAGGTACTGGAGTAACATCTTTAGATTCACGTTTAACTAAAGTGATGATTGAAATTGAGGCTGGGTGTTTAACCTCCAAATATTCAATTACTGCTTTCATTGTATTACCAGTATCGTAAATATCATCAACAATGTAAACATGTTTGCCTTTAATAGGCGTCTCTAAGTCTTTGGTGATTTGGATATCACCTTGTTTTCTTTTGCTTATATACGATTTAACACGCATAAAATCGCATTCTATATCGATATTCATGTTACGTACAAAATCAGCATAAAACATAAAACAACCATTAAGTAAACCCACCATTACAACAGGTGTTTTATCTCCTCTATGGTTATCACTAATTTGTTTAGCTAAGATTTTGGTTTGGATATTAATATCTTTAGCTTTAATTAATTCTGTCATTCAAATTTATTTTTTACTCTTTCTGCAATTGGGATTGGATCTCCATTTTCATCAATCCTTACAAATTTAATCTTTGTAGATAGTATAACATTTTGAGAACCCGAATACACGTTATGTGCTCGAGCTTCTAAATAAAGTGTGAGTGAAGTATTACCTATAGAATCAACACCCCCATAAATTTTAATTAATTGTCCTTCTTTTGCTGGTTTTTTAAAAATACATTCATCTATTTTAATTGTAACCATTCTTGGAGTATCGGCTACTTCCATGGCCATAGCAGCACCCGCAGCATCTAGCCAAGATAAAAGTTTCCCGCCAAATAAATTGGCATGGAAACCTAAGTCTGATTTCTTAATTGGGTGAGTACTAATTAATTGCATTATCTTTTTTTCCCATAATATTCTACGGCATATCCCTCAGCTATGAGTTGGTTGTTTACACTATCTGAGTTTTCAGTAAGAAAAATTTCTCCTAAACAACGACCATATTTCCCTACTCCATGAGATACTAAAATAAATTCTCCTTCATTTTCTAATTCTAAAATTTCAGCTAATCTATTTTTAGCAGCTAAACCTCGTGCTTTTTCTTCTAGATCTCTAGTACGGGATTCAGGTGTATTCATACCATACATTCGAATGTTAACTTTTTTCCAAATATCAAATCCTAAATCTACCAAAGCAACGATGGAATCACCATCAATTATTCTCTCTAATTTTGCGTTGTAAGTATACATTTAATCAATTTTTTTTACTTCGTAAATACTATTGTGGGTTGTGTTTGCTTGAAACAAATCAGCAAAATATTTTGCATCATCATAATTATCCCATTCAATAGGTATTCCTTCAGAATCATTAACTATAATATAATGTTTCATGTTTTGGGATTTTTTTAAAATTATATAAGCCATTTGTAGTTTATTTAAACAATATTAAACCTCTCTCTGTGTCCCGAAGGCCATTATATGTGCCCTACCTGTAAATTTATATCCTTTATCCCTGCACATATTCATCACTACAGGATAAGATTCAAACAATGCAGGTTTATCATCACCTGCAGGCATACACCATATTTTGGATTTAACATATTTTGAAATTGTTTTTCTATCAAAAGGATCATCTCCAAAGGCGCTAGCACCAAATTCTCTTTCAACTAAAGCATCTATTAAATTTTCCATAAAACTTTCCACTTCATGTAAAACTGCCAAATCTTTGTCTATAACTGGTTTGATGTGAAAATCGTTATGATACATAATTGAATCAGCAATAGCATCAACATTTAATCTTAAACGGTTATGTATTTTAATCATTTTTTCATCAACCACTTTCCCATTTGGGGTTAATGTTCCTACAACAGGTACACTATTGCTGAATTTGGGGGAAATAGACAATAGATTAATTGGATAATCTGTATTTAAAAAATGTGAACCTTCAGTTTCAATGGTAATAAAAATACCTCTTTCATTGGCAAAATGGGTTAATTCATTTACCAATGCTGACCACATTGTGGGAGAACCTCCTGTAAGCATCATTTCTGTGATATGAGGGTTTTCATCATACATTTTAATAACATCATTAAATGTATATGAAGATTTTTCAGGGTGGATTGAAGTATACCAGCTGTCGCACCACCCACCTTCACCGAAATAGCAACGGTGGGTACAACCTGTTGTACGAATAACTATTGTGGGATAACCCTGTCTACTGCCTTCTGATTGAACCGCAGTATATAATTCTAATATACCGGTTTTTTTGGGATTATTTCTATCCTCCCCTTGGATTCTTCCTAATTTTTTATATTCCATAATTTTTTAATGTGGTTATTTCACTATATAATTAATTTTACCACCTTAGGGTGACATGCTGATTTAATAACTTTTCGCTATTATTTAAATATTCTTCTATAATATAATGTCTCTCCTTCAGGGAACCCAGTTTTGGTTCACATTTCTCGATAACTGAAAATTCAAGTGATTCAGGGGGAGTATTATTATAACTCTGTTGTAAGTAACGATTAGTGTGTTTTTGACTTTTTAATTTAGTAAAATGGTCTACTTTACGTTCATTTATCCAACCTTTACCAATATAAATTTCTCTAGTTACTTTATTTTCTATTTTATATATCCCATACCCTGCTTTTTTTAAATATAATTTAGTGTATTTACTTCCATAATTAGCTTTATTATATTTATTTTTGCAGGATTTGCAATAATTTTCATACCCATCACTTTTGGTGCGGTTTTTTGCAAATTTAGAATAATCTAAAGATTCTTTACACTTGTTACATTTTTTCATAGGATGCATGTTGTTTTATTATACATATGCACCCTATTAATCTTCTCCATAAATTGCACTATTTTTACCGTGTTCTCTAAATTCTACTTTTACAATTCTAACTCGATTGTCAGTTTCATCTTGAATAAACGGATTAAGTTTATCATAAATAAATTTAGCAAATTGCTCAGCACCTGTAGCAGGTACAACTCGTGTTTGGGTTAGACCATGAGTATCCATTGCTTTAAATCCTTCTAAATAAGGATCATCTTCAGCAACTACTAAAGTATGGTCAAACATATAATCCATCCATTCTTTAGGAGACATACCATCAATTTGACCTTTAGCACGTTTCATACCACCAAAGTCCCAAACCCAGTTTCTTTCATCTAATTCACCCTCAAACCATACTTTAAAACTTACACCATAACCATGTAAAAATCTACAGTGTGTGCCTTCTGCTTTCCATTGACGGAACACACAACTAAAACCGTCAAATACTTTTGTTGATTGAAATTTACCCATTATAAAAATTTATTACTTCTTGTTGTGTTTTTACTCCTACAAATTTATCTATCATATTCCCATTTGCATCTACTTTAACTACAGTTGGAATACTTCTTACACCATACTGTATTACTGATGATTGATCTTTATCTGCATCTAATTTTTGAACTGGGATTCCAGAATTTGCTACTTTATCCATTATAGGACTAAACATTTTGCAAGGTCCACACCATGATGCGGATATATAAATTAATTTATTCATAATTCAGATTCTTTTATTAATTCGTTTCCTTTTTCTCTCATTAAATAATAGGTGTTGGAAAGGTCCAAGGGTTTTACCTCGGACCAATCATGTGAGTATTGAAACTCACCACCTTTTAAACCAGTAAATACTGCTCCATCTTGGTTAACTACTACGTAACGTTCGGGTGCAATATATTTACTTCGTTTTTTCATACTAGTTCTTCTATTATTCCAATTATTTCACTAAATATAAGAACAATTGTTGCAGCTGCCAAATTAAATGGAATAAGACCATATCCTATAATACGAACCCCAGATTTAATAAAACTTACATATCTATGCCATTTTTGGTCAGGCATATAATCTTTAGAGGTTTTAACTTTAGTATCCATTATTTCTCTATCACTCATGTTTTTAAATTTAAGTATTCTTTAAAAATATATTACTTACCATGTTCTGCTAAAACTCGTTCTACGTGGGCTTTAGCTTTTTCCCAACTAGCAGGACCTTCCTCATCTCCGTAACTTACAGGGTCAGGACGTCCTAATTTTAGGAAACCTTCAATACGTTCTACAGATGCAGCTGATTTGTAATCGCTATACCACACACCATCATGTTGCATTGGTTTATAAGATGTGTTAGTACGTGAATATACTTCATCAAATTCAAGTTCTAAATAATCACACAAATTAACCCCATCACTAAGGATATCACCCTTCATAACTTCAAGGTAAGGTGTATAATAGAATACACGTTCAGCACCCCAGTTACCTAAACGGAAAGCCGTATCATCAGCATCACGGAATTCTTGTCTACAATCTGGGTAAACTGAGAAATCACCAGCATGAATCCCCATCGCAATAACCGTGTTTTCTTCTGTTTTATCAGCAACTGAAAGTGCTACTGCTTGGGTGATTGAAGCAAATATTTTGTTACGGTTAGGAACAACAGTTGCTTTCATATTTTCTTCAGCATAGTGTCCTTCAGGTACTTCATCTCCACCTTCTACCAAAGCAGAATTTAATAGATCAGTTAAACCATCAAGTTTAATTACTCGATATTTAATATTAAAACCACTAGTATTTAAATAATTAACAAGTGATTGAGCACGCTCAAGTTCAACACGGTGTTTTTGACCATAATCAAAACTTAAAGCAGTTACAGTTTCGAATTCTTTTAAACATTTTAGCAATACAGTAGTAGAATCCATACCACCCGAGAGTGAAACTACTGCATGTTTTGCATTCATTTTACCTAATTGTTCTTCAGTAAATAACATAATTTTATATAATTTAAATTTGCCAGGTATGTTTGAGGATATAGGCTAATCCTTTTATCGTACTAAACTGTAAATTTCATCAGGACGTTTTACTGAGATGGTATTATTACCTACTTTACATTTTCCACCCTGTTTTAAAATTTTTCTTACAGTTTGTTCTTCATTTTCACTCCAGTGTTCACTTAGAGCAATTAATTCTTCTTTAGTGGTTGGTTCTCCATTCAATTGGATATTTTCCAACCCTCTTATTGATTGTTTTTTTAATGTCATTATTTTTTTAATGTCATTTTATATATTTAATTTTTCTTCTAATCTCTCAAACTCAGGTTCGATAACATCATCCCAAAAATACTCATAACCATCTTCATCTTCTTCTATTACAGTTTCTAATTCTAGGTATTGACCTGAGTCTGTAATCTTAAGTACACCAATAGGATCATATGCTTCATCCCAGTAACGTGCTGTAAATATAATATCAGGATCAATAGCAACCAACTGACGATGCATTTCTTTTAGCATATCTGAGGGAGGATAATTAGCTGATTCAAGACCAAACTCATATGATGTTTCATCATCCCAAAATATCTCATATTGAGTAATCCATTTTGAACCTACTCTATCAATAAATAATTCAGCATCAGCCCCAAACACATCAACAATGTGTGGGTTTTCTTCTTCATTTGGGTATTTACCATCATGGCAATTTTCATATTTTTCTTTAAAATATGAGATTGCCTCTTTTGTTCCTTGGATTTTAATATCCGTTCTACAAATATTTGCCATTATTCTTCAACCCAAAAATCAGTTCCACCATCTTTATCTCTAGTAAATTCCATCTCATCTCTTAACTCATCTTGCATTTCATCATCTTCCCAAAATGCATCTTCATTCTCTTTATAGAATTTGAATTGTTCGTCTGTGAGTTCTACTGCATAAAAGCGGTAGTCGGTTTCGCATCTAATTAGTTTAGCCATTTTGTTGATTAAAATATTGATCTAGAAAAAATTTAGGATACATCATTACGGGTCCTGTATATTTAGGATTTGAAACCTCTTTAGTTTTAAATCCAACTTTTGCTTGAGCAGCTGCTTCAGCTACTTGTTTACCTAGTTCTCCACCAGCTGGGTGGCCTAGAAAGTCATAAAGACTCATCATTTGATTTTCCATATTATAAATCATTTATTTGGCGAAATTTATTTAAATTATGTGTTAATAGTTCATAATTAACTTGATCAGCTAACATGTAAAAATAATCATTCATATTTGCTTTAGGTTTTGAATCTAAGCCCCATAAATTGTATCTAGTACCTTCTAAAGCTGCCATTACTGGGTTGGATGTGTCAATAGATTCAATACAATTATATCCTTTATACCATCCAAATTCTTGGGGTACAGCACATCCTAATAAATGAATTCTATCCGTTTGAGAAATTACTTTAGTTTTATATAGCGCTGATATTACTAAGAGTCGTCCAAGTGCTTTGCCCAAATCCTTATTTGGATGGGGAACAACATCATTATAATAGCTAGCTCCATATGAAAAAGCAATTTTTTTATAACCTAAATCCTTATAGGTTTGATAACAAGTAGATGCTTCGTGAATTGTTTGAGCTTGAACTACTGCTACTTTTTCAACACCCTTAGGTAATTTAATTTGAGCCCATTTACGAGCATTTACTACTGAAGCATCTCTATTCTCCCAGACATCTGGGATGAAGACGCATTCGGGTTTGAGGATATTAATCCATTTTATAAGAGTGTCACCACCAATTGCATACCCTTTTTCGTGTAAACTATTATCTAAATAAATAGGAATTCCTTCATCTCTACATTGTAAAAAATGCTCTCTATATTCTTCATCTTCTTCCATTAAATGAACGAGACAGTATTGATAGTCATTAAACTGTTTACTATCCTCGAGTAAGCAACGAGGTGTTTCATGAGATACTTGTATCATAGATATATTTTATTCTTTACTTTATATTAAATATAATAATTATTTTTTATATCTCCAAATCAAACCTTTAAACTTACCACACCTTTTCATATTTTTAATAACATTACCAGCGTCGGTATTGTGGGATTTAGCTGCCTCTTTAAGAGAATTATATTCTCCTACTAAATTACCCTCTAAATCATAAACCTCCATAGGTTTACGTATTTTATTTTTAGTT
>Ga0208767_1003288_pt1 | contig 11829 bp, 17 predicted proteins | sample VirMetDEL_Mar_21_FD_184514 | JGI IMG/M metagenome (GOLD analysis project Ga0208767, IMG submission 184514) | Aqueous microbial communities from the Delaware River and Bay under freshwater to marine salinity gradient to study organic matter... | ecosystem: Environmental > Aquatic > Marine >... | reverse complement strand
CCCAACAAAAAAAAAGGACGCCCCGCCGAAACGGGACGCCCCAAGGCGTTAGGCGAAAGAGCCAGGAACAGGAGCCTCAAAACGAGGCACAAGATCAGCCGAGACACCACAGAAGAACCCAGACGCAGGACGACGACCAAACACCGCCACGACAGGGAACACCGCAACCCCGGCAGCACCCGCAGCAGACACCGCAGACACCAGCTCAGCCGGGACGACCCCACCGAAGGTAGAGGCACGGCACACCAACGGCTCAGACCGACCCGCAAACCAGACGAGGAAGTCACCCGACCCAGGCTCCACGACGGACGACACCGGAACCGCCCCACGAGCAAACCCAGGAACAGGGACAATCCGCAACGCGCCCAGAGCCGAAGCCGAAGGAACAAAGGAATGAGAAGCGGCAACAACCGCAGACGAAGAAGAAGCAAGCATAGGAACCTCCAAAGCAAGCAACAAAGAGGGCAGGAACGCCCAGCCCCCAAGCGGACCACCCGCAAGGGGACAAGAGGGAAGCCAACGGCAACCCACGAGGCAGCGCGGCAAACCACGCGGCCACGAAGACAGCCAAAGGAAACAGGGGGGCCGGAAACCACAAAGGGAACCCGAACACAGCGGCACATCTTTTTTAAACATAAACAAAGCTAAACACACCCTTATAGGAAAATCTTAAAGAGGACACACTTAAGATGAACAATAGGAACAAACTGGAACTATTAAAGGAAAAAGCCAAACGAGACAAACGAGCTAAATATATAGATGACTTTGAACTTTTCGCAGAAGAACAGATCAGGATTATCACAAAGAACGCCAGTCAAGGCTTTGTTCCCTTTGAGTTTAATGACGCTCAACGGGCGATCAACAAGCAGATAGAAGAGCAACGGAGCAAAACAGGCAAGGTAAGAGCGATTGTACTAAAGGCACGCCAGCAGGGTATTTCAACCTATTGTGCTGGCAGGGTTTTTTGGAAGACCTTTTACACTCCCTACACACGTTCTGTTGTTATGGCGCATGACAGTGCGACCTCCGATGCTCTCTTTAATATGAGTCGAAACATCATCGATAACATGGAGGAGGCTCCACAGCTTCAAAAGAGTAATGCTAAAGAAATTCTTTTCGAACATAACAAATCAGGTTATCGTCTTTACACAGCTGGTTCAAAGGAAGCTGGAAGAGGCACAACGCCTACTATTGCACATCTCTCTGAGGTTGCATTTTGGCAGTTTGATGAACAGATCCTTGCAGGACTCTTTCAAGGAATTAGCCAAGAAGCTGGTACGGAAGTAATCCTAGAGAGTACTGCCAATGGAGCAAGTGGGGAGTTCTATCGTCTCTACCAAGGGGCAATGAGAGGAGAAAATGAGTATATTCCTATTTTCTTACCTTGGTTTATAACTGATGAGTATCGTAGACCAGCCCCTGAAGGGTTCGAAAGGACTGAGGAAGAAGAAGAACTAGTAGAAAAGTATGGATTGGACAATGATCAACTGTACTGGAGACGCTTAAAGATAGGTGAAAGCGGAGAGTCTAAGTTTAAACAAGAGTATCCCGCTTCGGCAGATGAAGCCTTTCTTGTTTCTGGTAACAGTGTTTTTAATCAAGAAGCACTTTTGAACTATGAAGTCGCAGCCCCAGAGTACATTAGGGTGTACGATGAGATGAGTAGCTACTTCGAAGATAACCGAGAGGGGCATCTAGAAATTTGGACACCTCCTAGCTTTGACGAAAAGTTTATTATAGGTGCTGACGTAGCACTAGGTGTGGGTCAAGACTATAGCACAGCTGTAGTTATGAACACAAACAGAGAGGTCTGTGCTTTGTTCAGGGATAACCACACTGATCCCAGCATGTATGGAGATATTCTTTTCTATCTCGGTAGGTACTATAATAATGCCTTGCTAGGGGTAGAGAGTAATAGTCTAGGTATTGCTACTCTAAACAGACTCAAACAAATGAATTATGTAAATCTATACTATCAAACTAAGTCGGCAAATCTTTCAGATGAGTCTGGAAACAAGCCTGGATTTAGAACTACAGTTGCCACTAAACCTATGATTATAGGGAATCTAAAGAGGGCAATTGAGGATTATGACATAGATATAAAAAGTGATATTATTATTTCAGAGCTAAAGACCTATGTTGCAGATGAGAAAGGAGCCACTTCAGCTCTCTCAGGGAACTATGACGACACAGTCATGGCTCTTGCAATTGCGTTTGAAGTGTACAGAACACATCAGCACAGACTAACTAATGATAGTGTATCTTGGCGAGATAGAATTGGCGAGATACAGGAGGATCGAACACAATGGCTATAGACACTGCGAAGAAACATCATCCAGGGTCAGAGAACCTTAAAAGTATTACTTCGACTGAAATGGCTAATGAGTATCGTCTTAGAGGTCTTGAGGTAAGAAGGAAAAACAAAGAAAAACGAGAATTGGCAAAACAAACTATTGTTGCCATGAAAGAATTAGGCGACGAAGCACCAGATGCTTTAGAAGCTTTAAAGTATGTCTTGGTACAAGCAATGGAAGAAGGCGACACTGAAAATATTGTTAAAGTAGCTTCTATCCTTGCAGAGTACCAAGCACCTAAGTTGTCTCGTCAAGACGTAACTCAAACTAACATTGATGCAGCTGATTTGACAGATGAAGAATTAGAGGAAGAGCTACAGAAGCTCACTCTACAATAGTTCTACCGTTGTCCTCGCCTAGTCAGGGCTGCTAGGGGTAGGGAAAGCCCATTTTATGATTATTAAAAATATTCAAAAAACAAAAAGAAAAAGACCAAAGGAATACAAGAGTCCTGTGGTAAGGTGGGGTAATGATACACGCGTTCTTGTTAATAGTAACACTGGGGAACGTTACCATATCCCAAGACATGTACTTCAAAAGTATCGACAGGTGTAACTACTTTGCTTCTAGAGTAGTAAAACGCTATGGAAACTTTCAGTACAACTACCTTGTACCAGAAGAACATAGATCTTTGGCATACTGCCGACCAGTTTATATAGATGAAACTAAGACGAGGGTATACGAATGAAAAAGAAAGTTCCGCTTAAAAAGAAAAGCACTGTGAATAGTTCTGGCAACTACACAAAGCCTGGTCTTAGAAAGTCTATCTATGAACGTATTCTTGCAGGAAACAAAGGCGGCAAGCCTGGACAAAACAGTGCCAGAAAGATGCAAATGGTAGCCAAAGAGTACAAGGCTAAAGGCGGGGGCTATAAGTAATGGGTCTCACAGCACAACAAAAGTCTCTTAAAAAGTGGACTAAGCAAAAGTGGCGCACTAAAAGCGGTAAACCCTCTATCCAAGGACCGTTAGCTACTGGTGAGCGTTATATGCCAGCCAGTGCTGTCAAGTCTCTTACCGCAGCTGAACACGCTGCAACAACAAAGAAAAAACGAGAAGGCACAAAGAAAGGTAAACAATTTGTAGCCAATACAAAAGCTGCAAAAAAGAAAATAACCAAGGCAAGGAAGGCATGAGTGACTTATTACTCAAACATAAAGTTCTACCTCGTCTAATGACAATTATGTTTAGCATTATGGGTTGGAGATGCGCAGAGTGGTTTATGGCATTACCTGAACCAACTGCAGTTCAAGCTGGTTTTGTGTCGGTGGTAATGGGCGCAATGACAGGCGCATTTGCAATCTGGATGGGGAGTGAAAGTAAAAAGTCATGACAGTAAAGAAAGGAAGTGAAACGTTTAGTGGCTATAACAAACCTAAACGTACTCCAGGCCACCCCACTAAATCGCACGCTGTATTAGCGCGGAGTGGTGGTAAAGAAAAACTAATTCGTTTCGGATCACAAGGTGTATCTGGAAGTCCAAAGAAAAAAGGCGAGTCTGAGTCTTACCGTAAACGTCGGCAAGGCTGGAAAGCCAGACATGCAACTAATATTGCAAAAGGTCCAATGAGTGCAGCTTATTGGGCTAATAAGGTGAAATGGTAAACCCAGGAGCGGTAAATGTCACGTTTTATACAACAGCAGGATAAAAAGAAACCTGCAAAAGCAGAACGAAAAGTTCCGCTTAGTCAGCCAGGAAGTAAAAGCTATAGTCAAAAAGTAATGGAAGCTTCTAAGCCTCTGTACACAAGTCAGGGGAAAGTATGATGGCACACAGTGGTTATAAAGAATCAGTAACAGACGAACAGCTACTTAGCCTGATCGACTCTGGAATTGCAAATAGCGTAGGTGATTGGCTTAACAGTAGCGATCTCACAAAAGAACGCTTGAAAGCAACCTATGAATTTGCTGGTGTACCAGAAGCACACTTGAAGCCACAAGGTGTAAGTACTATTGTAGACACTTCTACCACAGAAGTAGTCGAGGCATACACGGCAGTACTTACTGACTTGTTCCTCGCCAACGGTCGTTTGGCACGATTTGTACCCTATGAAGACTCTCCAGGTGCTTTTAAAGCATCTAAAGACGCTTCTAACCTAGTTAATTACTGTATCTTTAAAAAGAACAAAGGTTGGGAACTCTTACAAACTTGGATGAAGTCAGCTCTGCTGTGGAAAAACGCTATCGTTCGCTGGGACTATGTCGAAGAATACGACTATGTAATTGAAGAGTATGAAACAATTGACGAAGCTAAGCTCGACGAGATCCTTGCGGATCCAAATTATGAAATCGTCGGCGAGCTAACGCTCGATGAGACAGCAGAATTTATTAGATATATTGATGTTCGTCTTAGAAAGAAAATTGATAAATCACGTGTTAAGATTGAGTGCATTCCTCCAGAAGCATTTAGAATAAGTAATGATGCAAGAGATATTGATGATGCATCATTTGTAGGTATTCAACAAGAAATGACTAAGTCTGATCTTCGAAAATACTATCCTGAGTGGGCAGATGATATTGCACCCGATGTTTGGGCAGAGCTAGGTACTGATGGTAACTGGCTTGGTAATAGCCCTTACAGCGAAGAGATCGCAGCACGCAAGTCTGTAATTGGACAGACCTATTGGCAAGGAATGGCACAAGATGGAATGTATCCTCTTGAGGCAAACGGTGAAGTTACTGTAACAGAATGTTGGTTACGAGTTGATCGTGACGGTGATGGTATTGCAGAACTTAAACACTTCATCACAGCAGGAACTCATATTCTCTGGGAAGAAGACTGTGATATGATTCCGCTTGCTAGTATTGTACCAATTGACATTCCGCATGAATTTTATGGTTTGTCTATGGCAGACTTTACCCGCAGTTCTACTCTTGCGTCTACAGCAATTCTGCGTGGTTTTGTAGAAAATACTTATCTTACTAATTACTCGCCTAAGTTGGCAGATCCTAATGTAGTTGATTTTAGTGCGCTTCAAAATATGAAGCCAAAACAAATTATTCCTACTAACGGTAATCCAACTGCAGCAGTTCAGTCGCTCTCCCCTGAGACAATCTCTACTGGCACAGTGCCGTTGTTAGAACACTTACAGCTTATTAAAGAACAAGCAACAGGCATGTCTAAAGCCGCACAGGGATTGAACGACACGCTTTATGTTTCGGGTAATTCCGAACAGAAGCTTGCGGCAGTACAATCTGCTTCGCAAAAACGAATCCAGCATATCGCGCGTAGATTTGCGGAAACTGGATTCAAGCGGCTTATTGCTGGTATTTATGAAACAATGAAAGTAAATATGAAAGGTCGCCAGTATTATAATGATAATGGCATTTATGGTTCTGTTGATATTTCAGAGCTTCCTTCTCGTATGGATGTAGAAGTATTGTTAGATATCGGTGAGAATTCAAATCGTAATATGATTGATAAACTCAGCAAAATTGGTGGTGAAATCCTTCCTGCACTAAATCAACAAGGGGCAGGTATGGTTGTTAAACCAGAAGCACCTGCAGTTCTTGCAACTAAGCTTATTGAATCTATGAACATCGATAGTAATGATTTCTTAGAAGATTATACTACTGATGAGTTTAAAAGAAAAGCAGCACAGGCAATTGAGCAACAATCTCAGATGGCAGAAGCTGAAAAACAAGTTAAACAACGTCGTGCAGAAGCGGATGCCGCACTTGCAGAAGCAAATGTTGGCTATACACATGCACAAGCTAAAAATACTATGGATGATAATGCTCGTCAACTTGCAGTGTCTATTGATAGGCACTTCCAAGAGTGGGCTGAGTTGGCTATTAAAGCAACTAAAGAAGGCGCAGAATTGCCTCCACATCCAGAATATGAACAAGTTCTTATGTTAGCACGACAAATTATACAACAAGGATAAAAAATGGAAAAGTACCGTGAGGCAGCTGAGAAGAGGCTGGGTAACAAGAAATCCTACGGTAAGCACAAAATTCATCCCGAAGAATTAGCGCGAAGGGCGCATGTAAAGGGTCACTTTGCAGCTAAAGAACGGGATGAATTTTTTGACGAAGCTTATGGAGAAGTTCTTGTAGATTACTTTGTAGAGTGGTTAAAAACTGATCCGCATGAAACTAAGTCAAGAGAATTTCTTTATGCTGCAGCTATGGCACTTGGTAGCGTAAAAGAAAAGATGATGAGTTTTGAAATGTACGGAAAGAATATTCCACACTTACAGGAGGACAACGATGAGGGAAATTGATTACGATCAAATTCTAGTTAATATCAAAACAATGATTAATACACTAGAATATGATTCTATGCGCAGTGGTGGTAAGGCAAAGATTAACGCACAAGTACTTTGCAATCTTATTGAATTAGAAAAACACTATACTGCTAAAATGAATTCTAATAAGCAACCTACTGCTAAGAAGGAGGCTTAACTATGAATGATACCGAAGCACAAGTAGACTCTACCCAAATGGATGACTCTACCGCTAGTGGTGGTCAAACTGAAGAGGCATTGCTGGATAACATTCTCCAGAACACTGAGTTCTTGCAAGGAGAGTCTTTACCCGATGAGCAAGTACCTCCGGTTGACACGGAAGAATCTGACGAAGAAGAACCCGAAGCGTCAGAGGAAAACGATACTGAAGAAGTTGAAGAGGAAGTAGAAGACGAAGAAGAAGAAACAGCAGATGAGGATGATGAGTCTACCCAAGAAGCTGATGTTTACTCTACGGACGATCTTGACTTGGACGCTAAAGTTGTTGTCAAAGTTGACGGCGAAGAAATGGAAGTGTCCTTTGGTGATCTTATTAAAGGTTACTCTACTGAACAACATCTTTCTAAGAAGGGTCGTGAATTAGGTGAAGCAAGAAAACAAGCAGAAGAAGAGTATCAAAATAAACTACAAGAAGTCGATACCGTAGCCAAAGCTTCTGCTGCTGTCCTATATTCAGATGAACAAACGCTTGCAAAAGAATATCATGAACTAGAATCTCAAATTGAAAAAGCAAGAGAAGAAGGTGACAGTTATCAAGTAAGCGAACTTAAAGATAAACGCGAATTAGTTCAAAAGAAATATTGGGAATCTCGAAATAAACGAGAAGCAATTACTAAATCAGTAGATGAACAAATGGCAAAGGAACAAGAAAAAGCTTGGGCAGAACAGATTGAATACTTTAACAATACTATTCCTGATCTTATCCCTGACTTTGATGAAAGCACAGCAATGGCAATTCGAGAATTTGCTATTGAAGAAGGTATTTCTCCAGATGTTCTTGATACCATTGCAGATCCAGTTATTGTAAAATTTGTAGATGACTTTAGACGACTTAAACAAGGAGTTGCTAAAGGTGCTGCAAAAAGGAAAACTGCAAGCGTTAAACGTGCGCCTGTTAAAAAGGCAAAGTCTGTTTCTAAAAAGAAAGAAGAAGCGGCAAGCCGAATTCAACAACGCGCTTTAAGTGAAAATTCAACTGAAGCTGAACAAATGGACTTTCTACGTGGACTTGCTGCACGCTCTTTAAATCTTTAGTACTCGTGGAGGTATTTTAAAAATGGCAACGACACTTGGTGTACGTGGTACTGGTGGTCCGCAGGGTCCAGCCCGTAGCACTGGCAATGATGTCTCGCAACGTGAGGCTCTTGCTGACTTTATCACGATGATTACTCGTGATGAAACTCCTTTTATTTCTTCAATTGGTAAGACAAAAGCAACTGCTATCTATCATGAATGGCAGACCGATACTCTGGAAGCTCCTGGCTCCAGCCGTATTCCAGAAGGTACTGATTACCTTGAGCCAGCTTCTGGTGGTGCAACCACTTCTCCGGCTGTAGGTGACAAGTTTGCTACTAATGGTCCAAACCGTACTCGTCTGGGTAACTACACTCAGATCAACGGTAAGACCATTGCTGTATCTGGCACACGTCGTGCAGTAGATCAGGCTGGTATTGCTGATGAATATGCATATCAACTCAAGAAGCGTGGCACTGAATTGCGCCGTGACGTTGAGCATGACATGATTCACTCGTTCAATACGTCTGCTGCTGTTGGCGTACAGGGCAATACTGCTCGTTCTGCTGGTGGTTTCCAGGCATTCATCAACGATGGTGCAACTGTTAACTACGTTGGTCAGTGGGCTGCTCCGGCAACTACTGCTGACGGTACTGGTAAAATCCGTTCTTCGCTGACTACTACTGCAGCCCCGACTAAGGGTTCGCTGGCACTGACTGATATTGACGGTGTTATGCAGAAGATCTACGAAGAAGGCGGTAAGGCAACTAAGATTATGCTGTCTCCGAAACTGCGCCGCGACTTCTCTGACCTGATGGTTGGTGACACTGGCGTACGTCGTAATCTTGACGATGCAGGTAAACTGCGCCAGTCTGTAGACGTTTATATGTCTGACTTCGGCGATATTATGGTAGTTCCGAACTACGTAATGGGTCTGACTAACGCTGTTCAGTTCCAAAACTCGGCTGGTACTCCTGCAAACCTTGCAGCTACTACCGATGTTAAGGACTTCTCGGCTCTTATTTATGATCCGATGTGGTTTAACATTGCTACTCTTCGTCCGCTTTCGGAAGTAGACGTAGGCCAGAAGGGTGACTCGACTGTCGGTATGATGGTTGAAGAATTCACTCTGGAAGTACGTAACCCGAAGGGTTGTGGTGCTATTTACGGTCTTAACTAAGAATTTTGGGGAGGCTCTAACGGGTCTCCCCTATTCTTACTATTAAGGAGAGTTAAAGTGGCAGTTCAACAACTGGGTAGAAAAACAGCCGAAGAAATGTTTGGTCCTCTTTCAGAATTAAAAGCTGACAAGGCAGAAGAAGCATTAGCTAAAATGTTTGCTGGTGAAGTAGGATTCTATGAAAATCCAGCATTAGATGAATCTTTTAGTCCAGATCCAGTTAAACCAAGTGGACCCTTAGCAAAACCAGAAATTGATCTTGGGGATTCTTTTAAGTCAGATTATCATGTTCTTAATATTAAAGAAAGACCTAAAATAAATCCTGATAATAATAGGAATACTGGTTATGGACCTAAAGGAAATATTTTCCCTAGCAGTGCAGCACAACGTGCGGAATATGACAGGGTGTACGGTGGTACAGGTTCAGAAAACGCTTTGGCAATGCAAAAACTGCGTGAGATGGGTGAAGAAGGTCTTGTAGCTCGGCGAGCAAGAGAACGCTATGAAAATAGCCCTGCTGGTCGTAAACCACAACCACAAAAAACCTATAGTAGTTTTTCAGAATTTTTTGGTAAATAAGGAGAATATAATGCCTATTCGTGTTGGTAAACAAGAAAAAATGACAATGCCTAAAAGCAAAGCAGCGGCATTTGAAGACTATAAAAAGAAAGAAGGACATCGCAGTAAGCGAGATCCTAAACATGCTATGAATGCCGAAGGTGTTTCACGGCTTAAAGAAGATCCTGTATATAAAAAATCTGGCGGTAAGATTTATAACTGCCGTTAATTGGAGGTAATAATGCTTGTAATTAAATTAGACAATGGGAATGTCTATCCTGCAGATCGTTGTATTTGGCGTACAGTTGATGATCCTACTGGTGGATATCGCCTAACTCATTTTACGCCTAATGCTACTTCTGTAGCAATTACTGCAACACCCGCAGTAGCTCCTGCTGGAGCAAGGCTTGGGTATATTGGTAAAAGTGGTCGATTTGTATCTTATACTGATCCTGCTGTTTAACTAGGAGAATGAGGACATGTCTAGCGAAAACGAATTTAAATTTCACAGTAAAACAGTAAACAAAGATTTAGGTATTCAAGCAGGTTACGACCTGAATACTAATCAATGGGAAGCCAAACAAGATATTACTCAATATATTGATCATGCAAAGCTTGAGCGAGAAAAACAAGAATACTATGGAATTCGTAAAGATGGTTATCGGAAGATGGCAACAATTCCAGATATTGTAGCTCTCGAGATTCTTCAAAACCATCATCTCGATTTGCACGATCCTGCATTTATGCAAGACAGAAAAAATCTTGAAAGGCTAAAAAAGATTTTGATTAGCGAATATCCAGATCTACTAGTTAATAAGTAATTAGGAGATACAGATGAGAACACACGCACAACTAATTTCTTTGGTTCGTGAGTGGTCTAACAGGGATACTGAAGTTCTTAGTGATGATATCATTAAAGATTGCTTAAGATATGCTGCTGATAAAGCTTATAGATTTCTGCGGATTTCACCTTTAGAGGCAACGGTAACGTATAACTCAACAGCATTACTTGCTGCAACAACAGCATCTACAACTTATAATGACAGTAAAACAGAATTAAAGATCCCTTCTGACCTAATCGAATTTATTCAGATTAGAGAAGTAGACTCTAGTAATAATACAACTCGTGTGTTTAACGAAAAACTAGATCTGCGTTCTTATAACGACTACAACACAACAACAACGAGTTCTTATTGGTCACGCCAAGGAACTACTCTGTTGCTTTCTCCAGGCTTTCAAACAACAGCAATTGGATCTCCTGTAGCAATTGAATTACACTATTATAAGCGTCTTCCTGCATTAGATGCTACTTATAACGTATCTGCTGCTAACTATGCAGCTGGTTTATTGACACAATCTACACAAGGTACTACAGGAGCAAGTCCTCTTTACCTTGTTACACTTGGTGGTGTTACTACGGCATATGATACGCTTGCTGCAGCACAAGCAGTTGGTACTGCAAGTACTGTTTATTTTGTAGGTAATGAAGTAGCTAACTGGCTTAGGGATGAGAATGAACGAGTATTGCTTATGGGCGCACTTGCAGAAGCATTTTCATTTCTTCAAGAAGATGATCAAGTTCAAAAGTATGCAGCTATGTTTAAAGCAGAGCTTGCAGAGCTTAATGATGAAGACAAAAAGAGAAACGCAAGAGGTGGCAACGTACAAATTAGTTACAGTGCAGGAGGGTTAATCTGATGGCAACACCAGCAATTCATACTACTGTAACTAATCTTAATGATGCTGAACATACCGTAGTAAATACTGGTGCAACTTCTGACTCCCAAGCTGGAGGTTTCTTTGGAGCAGAAGAAGCACAATATGAAAGTGTTAGTGCAGCGGTTACTGCTGACCTTCTTGCAGCACAAGCTTCGGCTGATGCAGCAGCTGTTTCAGAAACTAACGCTGCAACTAGTGCAACCAACGCTGCAAACAGTGCAACTAACGCGTCTACCTCTGCAGCAACTGCCACAACGCAAGCTACAAATTCTGCCAATAGTGCTAGTAACTCTTCAAACTCCGCTAATCTTTCACAAGACTGGGCGGTTAAAACTAACGGTATTGTAGAAAGCACTGATTACGCATCTAAAGCATGGGCAATTGGTGGCACAGGAGTAACTAATAGTACTGGTGGTGGTGCATCTAAAGAGTGGGCTACTAAAACAGGTAGCACAGTTGATGGAACAGAGTATAGTGCAAAGCATTATGCCAATTCAATTACTGCATCTGCAGCTACTGCAACAGCACAAGCAGC
>Ga0208767_1003287_pt1 | contig 11833 bp, 23 predicted proteins | sample VirMetDEL_Mar_21_FD_184514 | JGI IMG/M metagenome (GOLD analysis project Ga0208767, IMG submission 184514) | Aqueous microbial communities from the Delaware River and Bay under freshwater to marine salinity gradient to study organic matter... | ecosystem: Environmental > Aquatic > Marine >... | reverse complement strand
ATTTACAACAGAAGATTTTATCTAATGATTTGTATAACGATACAGACAATGCTGGGTTAGATGCTTGGATACAAGGTGCTGTAGATGGCAAGATAAACAACTGTTGGAAACGTATGCAGACAGAGTGGACTACAAAGCTAATGAATGATGACAGCTTTACAGATGCAATACCATCTAATCAAGCAGACTTTGTTGCACTTGTAACAGCAAGAAGTGATTATCAAAATCGTAAACAAAGAGATGATGCAAATAATCCAAGCTAGGAGTAACGAATGGCATTAACAAAAGTACAGGGTGAAGGCATAAGTGGTGTAAGTATTTCTGCTAACAATGAAATAACTATGTCATCACAACCTGCTTTTTCGGTTCATATGAATCAAGAAGACCAATCTAATATAGCAATAAATTCTGATGTAACTGTACAATTTGACACAGAGCGTTATGATGTAAATTCAGATTTTAACACTTCAACTTATACTTTTACTGCACCAGTAACAGGTAAATATTTTTTAACTGCAAGTCTTAGAATGACACAGCTTGATAGTGCTGCAAATTACACTATACTAGATGTAATAACATCTAATGAATCATATAGAACTATTAATGATAATAATGATATGTTTAGTAATGATGCTGATTATCATTCAATGACATCAACAGTTTTAGCAGACATGGATGCTAATGACACTGCTTATGTGACCATTGGTCAGAATGGTGGTGCAAACCAATTAGATGTTAAGGGTGCTACAAATTATACATATTTTACAGGATGCTTAATATGTTAGGAGATAATCAATGCCATACATAGGAACAAGTCCAAGCAACGGAGTAAGACGAGTACATACCTACACAGCTACTGCTAGTCAGACCACATTTAGTGGTGCAAGTAGCGAGGGTGTAACTCTATCTTATGTTGATACAAACTACTTAGATGTATTTCAGAATGGTGTATTGCTAGGTAGTGCAGACTATACTGCTACTAGTGGTACGTCTGTTGTATTGGCACAAGGTGCTAGTGCTGATGACTTGATTGTGATTGTTGTGTATGACGTATTCTCAGTAGCAGATACAGTAAGCAAGAGTAGTGGTGGTAGCTTTGATAGTGCTGTAACTATGAGTAACAACCTAACTGTTAGTGGTGCTTTTACATCTCAAGGCATAGATGATAATGCAGATGCTACTGCTATTACGATTGACAGTTCAGAGAATGTTGGTATTGGAACTACTAGTCCTGTCTCTGATGCAAAGTTAACAATATCTTCGGACAATACAGAAAGTAATATTTTTCTTGAAAGAAGTGGAAGTGGTAGATTTGATGTTGCTATTGCAAATACAAGTGGTTCTTTAGTTTTTAAAGGTGGTTCAAACCAAACAACAGTTGCAGCATTGACTGAATTTATGAGAATAGATGGTGACAGTGGCAGCTTGTTGATAAATAACACAGGTGCATCTCCATTAAATAATGGTCGTGTTAGGATTTATAATGATACAGCACAAGATGCAGTAAAAACTTATCAAGCCACCTCTGGAACTACTGCTTTGTGGAGTCGTATAGACCACACAGCGAGTTATTTTGCTGTATTCAATTATAATGGTTCAACTGTTGGCACAATCACAACAAACGGATCAGCTACAGCTTACAATACATCTTCAGACTACAGATTAAAAGAGAATGTAACAGCAGATTGGAATGCAACAACTAGACTAAAGCAACTTAATCCAGTTCGTTTTAACTTCATAGCAGATGCAGATACAACAGTAGATGGTTTTTTAGCACATGAAGTACAAACAATAGTACCAGAAGCAATAACTGGTACACATAATGAACTTGAGGTTTGGAAAGATGGTGAAGAATTACCTAATGGTGTTTCTGTTGGTGATAACAAACTAGATGATGATGGAAATACAATACCTAAATATCAAGGCATAGATCAAAGCAAACTTGTACCCTTATTAGTCAAAACCATACAAGAATTAGAAGCTAGAATTACAGCATTGGAGAATGCAGAATGACCAAAGCAGCAGAATTAGCAAAGATGGGTGAAGTCCTAACCAATAGTCAGATTGGTAGCAGACGCAACATTGCGTATAATGGTGCAATGCAAATATCTCAGAGAGGAATAAGTGCTACTGGTCAAGGTGCTTCAGATTTATTTCTTTTAGACAGATTTCATTTAAATACTAATGGAAACTCGGCTGGTAGATATACAGTCACACAAACTGCTGATGGTCCTAGTGGTTTTGCTAATTGTATGAAACTAGATTGCACAACAGCAGACACAACAATAGGATCAGCAGAAAGATTTTTTATTGAACAACGACTTGAAGGTCAAGATTTACAACAAATAAAAAAAGGAACAAGTGATGCAGAACAAATTACTGTTTCATTTTATGTAAAAGGAAATGCAAGTGCTACTTATGTTCTTGGTCTATATGAGTCTGATAACAGTAGAGCAGTAGGTTCTCAGTTTTCAGTTACAACATCTTGGACAAGAGTAGTAGTTACTTTTCCGGCTGATACGACTGGTGCTTTAGATGATGATAATGCAGAAAGTTTGTCTTTGAGATGGTATCTTCATGCTGGTTCTAACTATACAAGTGGCACATTAGCTACAACTTGGGCAAGTGCTTCTGCATCTACACAAGTTGGAAGTGGCACTACATCTTTTTTTGACAGCACAGACAGAACATTCTTTATAACTGGAGTACAAATGGAAGTAGGCTCACAAGCCACACCATTTGAGCATAGGTCATTTGGGGAAGAACTAGCTTTGTGTCAGAGGTATTTTACAAAATATACTGGTGTTACAGCAATTAAAACTTTTCCACACACTGCTCCTTTGCAATCATGGAATGATAACAACGCTTCTAATGGTATGTTATCTACTACAGTTACAATGAGGGCATCTCCAACAATAACACAAAGTGGTTTAAGATTAAGAAGTCCAGTCTATGGGGATTTTGATGGTACTTTTGCGTTTGAGTCTATAACTGTTGATGGGTGTCATGTTGCTAATGGTAGTAATTCGGGATTAAATACTGGCAGAATATACTATATTTCTTCTACAAACACTAGTTCATATATTCAATTAGATTCGGAGTTGTAAGATGAATGTAACAAATGCAAAGTATATAGACACACAAAACACTGGTGTTAATCAAAGTATAAAAGCAACAATAGATGGCACAGAAATGTTTGTACCATTAGACGAAAACAACAGACACTACCAAGCAATCCAAGAATGGGTAGCTGAAGGCAACACAATAGCTGAGGCTGATTGATGGAGATTGATGGCACTATCATATGGAATGTAGTGTTGACACTAATCATCATGCCATTTGCTTGGGCATTTAATAAGATGTTTGCAGAAGTAAAACGATTGCAAATACTACTGAATAAGACAAGAGAAGAGTACGCATCTAAAGAAGATTTGCGTGATACGTCTGGTCGTGTGATGGAAGCCTTGCACAGACTAGAAGATAAGTTAGACAAGGTTCTGAATGTGAGGTGACACTGTGCTTGAAATGCTAATGGTAGCGAATAGTGCTTTTGCAGTCATCAAACAAACACTTGAAAATGGTAAAGATATAGCCTCAGCAGGATCGGCAATAAGTCGTTTTATTGGTGCAGAAGAACAGCTACAAAAAGATTTACACAAAAAACGTAATAGTATCTGGACAGGTTTATCAGGTAAAAGTGACAATGACCTTGAAGAGTTTATGGCACTTGAACAAATTAGACAGAAACAAGATAAGCTACGAGAGTATATGCAACTCTATGGTAGAGCAGGACTATGGACTGACTACCAACAATACTGTGCTGAAGCTAGGAAGGCTAGGAAAGAAGCGGCAGAGAAAGCTAAAAAACGTAGAGCAGAAATGAAAGAACTTTTTCTAAAAATTATTTTAGGAGTTTTAATAGCAACAATGTTTGCAGGTGCTATTACAATTCTTGTTATCATAGCAAAAAAGAAAGGAATTATATGAATGTTGGGATCATTAATAGGGCCACTAGCTAACCTAGCAGGTGCATGGTTTGAAAACAAAGTTGCCAAAACGAAGGCAGACGGCGAAGCTAAAGTTGCAGAGGCAAAGGCTCGTGCTACTGTTGCAGAAAAGGTTGCAGCAGGTGAGGTTGCATGGGAGGGTAAGATGGCAGATGCTACAGTGGATTCTTGGAAGGACGAATTTGCTTTAGTAGTTTTGCTGTTACCTGCAATACTTGTATTCATTCCCGGCATGAGAGAGTACGTAAAAAATGGTTTTGAAGTATTAGCAACATTGCCTGATTGGTATCAATACTTATTATATATAGCAATTTCTGCATCATTTGGTATAAAGGGTGTAGGACAAGCAGCTAAAATGATGAGGAAAAAATAATGAATATTGAACAGCTAAAAAAAGATTTGATTGAAGATGAAGGTGTTAAACATGAAATCTATTTAGATCATTTAGGTTTACCTACGCATGGTATTGGCCATCTTATAACTGAATGGGATGAAGAATATGGTAAACCAGTTGGCACACCAGTATCAGAAGAAAGAGTTAATCAATGTTTTGAGGTAGATGTGCAAGGAACAATACAAGAATGTAAACATTTATATAATGACTTTGATGATCTACCAGAAGAAGCACAATTAATTATCGCAAATATGATGTATAATCTTGGTCGACCTCGGCTCTCTCGTTTTCATAAAATGAAAAAAGCTGTTGATAATCGTGATTGGTATGAAGCAGCTTATGAAATGACAGATTCGAAATGGGCAAGGCAAGTACCAAATAGAGCACACAGACTTATAGAAAGAATGAAGAGTATAGAATAACTTTCGTAACCGAAAGTCATTCAAACCTACGATGTCTATACAAAGCATCATCGTTGGTCTTAATGTTTTGACCTGACCAATCTGACTCTTCTTCAACAACTTCTTTGCGTTTACTCATTTCTTTAAATAATTGTTTAAGTTCTTGATTGCCTGCACGTCTATCACTTTTACATTCTGCACAAAGTTTTGCTTTTTCATATCGTGCCATGTGTATATACACACCACAATCTTCACAAATATTTCTATTGTGAATTGACTTTGGTCTACTCATATTTATTTCCTTTCAACTTTTCTGCAATCAACCAGTTAAGATTACTTCTTACTGAATAAATAATATTTAGCTCAGCTTTCTCACCATCTTTGGCTAGTTGTTTTGCGTTTAATTTTTTAGTGTCAATCAAAATTTCTGCATACTCCTTAACAAGTCCGAAGTATTTAGCTACGGACATGTTAAGTATTTTAGCTTCAGCTAATTCTGATTTGCCATTATAGATTTCTCTATCAATCATTAGAACGGTACTTCATCAGTAAACTCATCAATGTTTCCAGAGCCATACTTCATACCAGTTGATTCATTTGAACTATCTGTGACGATCTGTGCTCCACCATTGGGCATCTTATCGCTTACCTTTGCATCCATATAATCGTTGCCTGCTTGGGAAGTAGCAAACCAAACTGCTAATCGTCTATCTTCATAGTCACCAGATAGATGTGGTGCTTTAGGATTTTGACTTTGATTTTCAAACAAGATACCTACCTTTTTATATACTTCACGTATGACTTTACCATTTGGTAATGTAGCTTTTACAATAACATGATACTCTTCGTTACCATTATTATTTAGTTTGCCTTGTCCTACAAGTACATTGTTATCACGAGGTGCAAAGAATGCACCTCTATTTGTGTCGTCATATTGTTGATCCATTAGAAACTCCTACTAGATTTGTGGTTAGATGTTTTAGTATTGATTGGCCCAATCTCTTTATTGCCAGTATCACTTGCAGCATTACCATCATCATCAGAGGCTAGACCTAAGATAGCTTGTAATGCATAACGCTTTGCATATGTGATAGCACTACCCATAGCTTGGGCATCATCTTCTTTACCTTTCTTAATAAGAACAGGCACGAAGCTAGTTAACGTTGCATCATCATGACTATGTGAAACAGTTGTCTCTACATAGATAGACATATGCATACGTTGCTTATGCTCACCATCATTTAGTATGCAGTTCTCATACTTGACTGATTGTGAGAAGGATAAACCAAACTCAGCACCGTGATTTGCAGCATTGATAACACTGGTTAGGTCAGCATAGCTACTGTGAAAGAACGGATTCGAACTACTCTTGATAGCAGAAATATTTAACTGCTGAAATTTTGACATAGCTTCGTTAAGTGATTTACAAGGCTCAGCTTTTTTGTTACTGTTACTTGTCTTGTGTTCTCCCACGTTGACATTCGGGGTTGAGTTTGTTGTGGGCTTGACCCCATTTTTATTTTGATTAGACAAGAGTCTCTCCTTTCATTGGTTTAGTTTTAAAGAATCCTTTGTGTTGTGGATTCTCGTGCATAAATAGCCTAGAGTAAAAGGCTATGTAATCATTACTTATTTTAAAGTCTGTGTCTGATGTAGTAATAGCAGTCTCCCATCTGATACGACCTACGATTAACCATGGTGAACAATGCTTTGCACCACTGTTAATAGCTTCACGTGTATATTTATTAAAGTATTCATATACATGTGGATTATCTTTGTGGTAATCCCACCATTTCTTTTTCTTTTGAATAAATGTCATGGCTGTACCTCTATAATAGAATCAACATCACTTTGTTTTGGAATACTGATATCAGGATCATATTCCATATATCTTTCTTCAGCTTCATCAATTGATGAGGCTTGTACTGTGTAAGTATGTTGAGTTGTTTCTATAACAATTACTTTATATTTAGGCATCGTCTTCTCCCTTGATGTGTATAGTTAATGCACCACGTTTGTTGCGTTTGATTGATAGCTTGTCCGTATAAACCTCACGTTCATTTGGTGCGACAAGCGACTTGAGTTCTTTCTTAGCATCTTCAAATATTTTTGTATCATCATAGTGTGCAATGTAATGATGCTGTAGTTCTACAAAATGATTATCTTTACTAGCATCTCTAGCTACCATGTTATCTATTGTCATGTGATGTACACCAGTAGGTAATTCATTAGGCATCTCAGTTTTTGGTGGTGTTTTATTAATAACATGACTCCAAAAGTCTCTGAGTATAGGTAACATACGCAACCATTCTGCATCATTGCGTTCAATAAGTTTGCATTCCCATTGGTTACCAAAGATAACAGATAGATACATACCTTTGAGATCAGCTACCTGCATGTACAACTGTATCTGTGGTGTATAGTAAGCAAGTATATCATTATACTTCTTAAATGAACTTGTATGTTTACATTCAATACCAATATGTAAGTCACCCTCTTTAGCCATACCATCTATTGTTGCTTTGAATGGCATACCATCAATCTTTTTTTCTACTTCATGTTGCCATGCAAGTATTGGCAGTCCATACATATGTTCGAACCAAGCAAGGTTAAAGTCTTCTGTGTATGTACCAAGCTGTACATTGAATTGATCAGACAAATCCTTTGGTTCTGCTTGGCCTGTCTTCTCAAGCCAAAGCTCATACCAATCTCCTTGCATAATCTTTACAGCATCTGATCCACCAATGAAACCCATTCTCCATTTGGGGTCACGTGCCGGTTGTTTGAGTGTTACTACTCCCATTGTGTTCTCCTTTTTTGTAGTTATTTTAGTGCATTATTGCACCAATTACTAGCCCTACTCTGTATTTTTTTGGGCTATCTGCAGCATTTCCAAGAGCTTGACACGTTTGTTGTAACGCCAATCACCTACTGATCTAAACTCAGCAAGGCTTGGAAAGAATGTTTTTGTTTTTGAAATATATTTCACGGCATGCAGGAATATATCTGCAGGATAATCTTGCAAGCCTTCAGCAATCAGACGTATACGCATTGCAATGTCTGCTTGTGATTCCTGTGAAGGTTTGACCATTACCATCATACATTTTAGAAGCTCTTGTTCCATCTGTTCTACTGGCATTGGTGTCATTGCATAAGCAAGTACATTTAAACCTTGATCTATTTGACTACGGCTTGGCTTGTCAATCAGCTTGTATCCACGCACGCTGTAATCATTATTGAGAATCTCTTCGTAATTTAGAATTGATTCCAAAGAAGAAAGAACTTTTTGCTCGATCTCTTTTGGTGTTGTAGTTGTTAGGCTTCTTAATGCTACTTGTTTTTTGTTGTGTGATAACTGCATTACTCTTCTCTCTGTTAGATAGTATGTTATTAGTAGGTTCGTGTGTCACTCTGTCACCCTCCAAGTGACACGCTGTCACTTCCACAGTGACAGGCTGACACTTCCGTACTCTATATATGTTTACTTGATTCTTTCCCTGACGTTTGCGTATTAAAAATTTTTTACTGACTAGGTATTCAAGCTTACGAATTACAGTTCGTTCGCTGAGGCCAGACTTTTTTGCAATCGTACTGATCGATGGGTAAGCAATCATGGTTTCTTGGTTTGCATAATGATTGATTGTCAATAGCACAAGCTTAGCTATTGGATCACCAACATCTGCATCCAAGATACCTTGGATATTTTTGAATGACATTATTTCTAATCTTTTTTCCAAGACTCATGCTCAAGTACACTTGGGTCTAACTGTTTTAAACCTACAAGATCAGCAATTTCATCTAGTGTATCTTGTCCTGCTCTACTTAATCTTTGCCAATCCCAATACATTTGATCGACACGCTTTTGTAATAGATTAAGTTTTAATGTTACAGTTGTTTCTTGTTGCAGTTTGTCTTTCATTTAGTTCTCCATAGTTTCTTAACTGTTGACTCTGATAAAAACATTACCCATCTGGGTTCTGCATTACCACCTCTTTTATATATAACAGCATCCCTGTTGATCATTGTTGTGAATGGGGATGGGAAGCTGCTATTCTTACGATACTTTACTTCACAAATTATTTCTTGTCCGTTGAGGTTGATGACGAGGTCGCCTTTATATTCGCCTCCCAACGCTCCACTAAGAGGCTGACGCTTTGCTTTGATCTTCCACGACTTGAATAATTTGACGAAGAAGTTTTCGTGGTATGTTCCTTTTCTGCTAGATGAGCTTGCCAATTTGATTTCTCCCTACAGTTAAAGCAAACAAAGAATGTTCTACTGCTCTTTACTTTCGTAAAGAATTTACTGTGTGTGTTACACACATCGCATTTCTTCATTGAACTTTTAGCTTACAATCAAGTGCTTCAATCCAATCTAAAAGCATATAGCCTGATGGTAAACGTTCATATCTTTCCCATTTACCTATTAGACTTTCAGCACATCCAATTTTCCAAGCTAATGCTTCTTGAGATAATTGCATTTGGTCACGCTTTTTTACTAAAGACGAAACCAATTCCTTCCAGTTAGGATTGATTGGAACTGGTGTCACTCTGTAGTTGAACATGTCTGAACGCTTTGAGTATTCTTTCTGCTGTATCAAATCTTAAGTCCATTCCGTTTATTGCCCTATAGTACGTACTTGTAGGCACACCGGCTCGGACAAACATGTCTTTCAAACGCACATTATTATTTGTCGCAATCTCTTCAAGCTGATGTATATACTTGCACAATACCATACATACAGAAGTACTGCATGTATGCAGTATGTGCAAGTAAATAATTTATTTAGATTTCAAATCTTTTTCTTCTAGTTCAGATTGCAATTCATTTATTCTAGTCTGAACAAAGTTTAGTACTTGATACAATGCAGTCAACTTGCCATAAGTATTAGCAGTATCGTTACCTTCTTTAACTATTTTTTCTATTACACTTGTCATTGAAATTTCTCCTTTAGTATGTGCATCATTAAGTTGTTAGCTAAATCATCTATACAACTGGTGTTTATTTTATACTCTTCGCATTTGTTTTGAAACTCATCCAATGACATGCTTGATATCTCCGTTACTACATAGTCATAGATAGAGTCATTTATTGGATGTGACATATTACCTCCAATGTTTTGAGTAATGGTTGTGCCAATTGACTTTCTTTTCTATCTCAAATGAACGGCCACACTCTTCATCATCTTCGCCTTGCCACTGTTTGAGTAATGCTGCACAAGCAAATGCATGTGACACACTGTACTCTCTTCGTATTTGTTCGATGGCTTTTTCATTTGTCATTTCTTCAAGCAACTCTCCAAAGCGTTGCTCTACTTCAATGCATTGATCGCTTAGTCTACTCATGGCTGTACTCCTTTACTTTTTCTGTTACACCATAGTGCTCGAGCATTGGTTGCTCTTGCCATTGATGCCATTGTTTCTTTGTGTTTTCTACAAAGCTAGGTCTGTGAACAGACGTAGCCAAGTCACATATTGCATTCGCAATATTGACAGCATCACATTCTCGGTCAACTGATTGACCAATAAGTGATGTTAGATATTCATTGAATGAATCCATAGTGTTCTCCTTTGTTGTTGTGTTTAAGTATACAAGCACGTCACTTGCTGACAGTTAGCTAGACTGTTGATCTCTTATGTGTTGATTCACAGTTACATACCTCAGACCCGATTGAACCAGTGGTATAACGTGCGTGTATATTCCGATGTCGGAATTAGGTTAGGCTTTTTCCTAGACCATCCCATCTTGCAGTAGAGATAGCACGTGTTACTTCATTGTGACGTAGTACCTCTGCTCTGTGTGGATGGTTGGCATCATCAGCATGTGATGACCACCAAGTTAGTGCATTATATAATGCCCATTTGTTACGGCCAAGCTTCTGTGATTCTGTATTATACAAACCCATTAGCTTTTCTAATTTAGTTTCGTTGATCTTGACCTGTGTTGTGTGGCTATGACGATGACATATTGTAGCCTTGAGAAAATGCTCAGCCTGTGATGGTGATACAGGAAGTGCTGCATATTCTTGCCATACTTCTTTGTCATCCCAAAATGTAGTCAATGCATTGCGTATCTTTGCAGATGTACCCTCAAGATTGAAACCTGTAGTGTGCTTGCTTCTGTCATATGATAGTGAGTTAGCAGAAGCACAACCATTATCGCACCATAATCTATAGCCTTGTGCCTTGATCATGATAGACCACATACCATCATAAGAGTTCAGGTACTCAACCTGAAAGCGAATATAGTCACCGACTTGTGGCTCAACAACTAAGTCATTGAATGCTATCTTGCCTTTCATCTTTGCACCATTCTCATAGATAGTTTGTGTATGTGTGTAGTCTTTGGATATGACTGACATATCAATGGCTGATTGCATACGATCAACAATGTCTGCATGCTTGACCATCTTGTAAGCACCACCATGTGTACCAAGTACGTGACCTGTATCAGTACGTACTATAGCTTTCTGCATTGATGGTGGTACTGGATACTCAGTTGATTTCCAACCACCCTGTAGTTCTTTGACTGCCACCAGAGGCACAACCTCTACTGGGAAATCATAGTCTTCTAATATTGTTTGTGATCCATCCATTTTGTATTCTCCTTGTGTTGTGGATTATTTTAAAACCAAATTCAATTTCGTCAAGACACGTAAGCCGTCACGCTATCACCCCCTTTGGTTGATCCGAGCGAAGCGAGGAACTTAGTGGCTTGTTGAATAGGTTAGCTTGTTGTAGTTACGAAGCATATGCACTAGTGTTTTGCAACGAGCCTGCGAGTGGTACGCAAAACTCATTCTTTGCGATATCAAATACAGACTAGGTGAACGTAATTATGCACGGCAAGCCGTTAAGCCTGCCGTGTTGGGGATAGTTATGCTTGTGCCTTTATGCTATCATTGAGTATCTGATCAGCTTTAGACTGTGGTAACTTGCATATATCTTTAGGTAGCTTGACCTTAAGTGCAAGATGTTCTGCAACCTTGTCCTCAAAGACCTCTTGTTCAGCGACAGAACGACCTGTCTTCT
>Ga0208767_1003285_pt1 | contig 11838 bp, 13 predicted proteins | sample VirMetDEL_Mar_21_FD_184514 | JGI IMG/M metagenome (GOLD analysis project Ga0208767, IMG submission 184514) | Aqueous microbial communities from the Delaware River and Bay under freshwater to marine salinity gradient to study organic matter... | ecosystem: Environmental > Aquatic > Marine >... | reverse complement strand
TGAGGCGACAATGGCTGGAACTTAAGATACCACACCTCTACGCTTTTACATGGGCATGGGTGGCTGGTTGTCACACGGTATCTTATAAGTATCTATGAGGTGGGTCCGATTCCCACATGCCCAACCAATCACTCTTCAGCATGAACTAGTCTATGACAGTTAGCGCACAAGAGAACAAAAAATTATAATAACGCGAGTGTGGTGGAATTGGTATACACATCAGACTTAAAATCTGACGCCGAATGGATTGCGGGTTCGAGTCCCGCCACTCGTACCATACAACTTCTTTTTATTCTAAATCATGAAAATTCTAAACGACCATAATGGAGATATTAACGGTAAAGTTCTCCTCACTGAGAAGGATATTACTGTTCTTATTGCGGCGTTAGATAAATACGGAATGATGTCCCCCTTAGACGCAGTAAATTACCAGACGAAGGAGCTTGTACAAAGCTTACATATTGTCTGTGATGGTCTGAAAGAAAAAAGAATAAAAGGATAAATCACAAAGGGGGTGAAACGGTATCGACAGGTTGGACAGCGAAAGCGGGACGATTATAGCCCAAAGGTTAAAGTTCTACGTTCTTCCTGGACGCGCGTTCGATTCGCGCCACCTCCACCATACACGCCAGATTAGCTCAGTGGTAGAGCACTGCTTTTGTAAAGCAGCGGTCGTCGGTTCAAGTCCGACATCTGGCTCCACATACAATTCCCGAATAGCTCAGTTGGTAGAGCAAACGGCTGTTAACCGTTAGGTCGTAGGTTCGAGCCCTACTTCGGGAGCCACCTTTTATCATGCAAGTACACAAAGAAAACAATAACGGATGCTGGGCCGCACTATTTATCGCTATTCTATTGCTTTTCTGTGCCCAAGCATGTAACATGTAACTATAACGGGGTGTGGCGCAGCTTGGTAGCGCGTCCGCTTTGGGAGCGGAAGGCCGAAGGTTCGAATCCTTTCACCCCGACCATACAACGCGCCATTAGCTCAGTGGATAGAGCAACGGACTTCTAATCCGTAGGTCCCAGGTTCAAATCCTGGATGGCGTACCACTATAATAAGACATGAATACACTACACAGATCTTATATTCCTGATGATTGGTCAAAAGGAATTGACCATATTGACGTTCCTTATTTTTATTTTGATAAGTTTTTAACTGAAGAACAGTGCGAAGAAATAAAAGATTGGGGAGATAAAGCAAAGCTTAGTGCAGGTTCTGTTATGTCCGTTTCCTCATTTGAGTATAAAAAAGCTATTCGTAACAGCGAGATAGCCTGGATGCCTGTGCAAGGTTGGGAGTGGTTATACGATAGAATTTACGACTCCGTTACTAGGACCAATAAATGGGAATATGACATCAGGGGTTTTGGAGAGTCCATACAGTTTACAAGGTATGACGCAAAAAAAGGAGAATCCTTTTATAAGTCTCATAGAGATACTGGTCCAAAGCATAGACACAGAAAAATTAGTTTTGTAGTCTTGCTTGATGACCCCGAAAGTTTCTCTGGAGGAGGATTTACTTTAGAAAATGTAGTAGGAGAAGTTGCTGTGTTAAAAAAGGGAACAGCTATAATGTTTCCTTCCTTCCTAACTCATCAAGTGTTACCTGTAACCTCTGGAGTTCGCAATAGTTTGGTGTGCTGGATTTCGGGACCAAAATTAAAATGAAAGAAGAACTACTAAAACATATTAATGATCGGGCAGACTACTGGATTGATCTCTATAATAAAACGCCTGTGAATGATCGAAACGAGTCAACTTCAGACTTTGCAAAAGGATCTTACATGGCATACCTAGAACTTAAACACTACATTGAACATGAAGCAAAGCGAGAGCTATGACAGTATCGGCTGGGACGTAGGGCAGCTAGTACAAGCTAAACAAAATGCCTACGGTGATTCTTTCGGCAGGAGCGGGGAGTGCCTTCGTCAGATGTTTCCTAACGGCATACAATTAAATCAATATGATGATCTATTGACAATCGCTCGTATACTAGATAAACTATTCCGAATCGCTAACGACCCAAAAGCTTTCAGTGAGAATCCGTGGCAGGACATTGTAGGTTACGGGCTCCTGGCGATGAGACGCTACGACGAGAAAGATGACTGAATGTATCAATTGTAACGCATCAGGAGGATGCACTGGGCAATGCTCGCCCATCCCTAAATCATGAGTAAAGCAGAACTACAAAAAGAAAGAGAACGCCTAGAGAAGAAGCTAACCTTTGCGGAAAATAGCCATGCCAAGCAATTTGCAGGTTTCGTAAACGAAGGGAATTACCAGGATTCCTATAACAATGTTATGGCAATTTATCATGACCTTGCAAAAGTCTGCGACGAGCTAGGTGATCCTATTCCGATCAGGATCTAATAAAGATATCGTTAAAGAAAGCTACGATAGCACTGATAAAGCCACCTGCACCCAGGCCCCACATAGTGGCCTGGGTTTTTAGTTTAACTATATCGTGGCTCATCCTCGTTTGGTTTTCGGCAAGCTTATTGATACCCGCTAGGAGCTTCCCCTCAGTAGATTCAATGTCACCATGAAGGCGTTCTATTTCAGATAAAACCAACTCTTTATATCTAACCCAATCGTCTTCTCTGGTGTCGCTCATAACTTTACCTCGTCCCCTATATTATATACTAATTATTGCAATAAACTTTGCTAGTGGTTTATCCTAAAACTAACAATTCCACTTCTTTAGTGATAAGCTGAGACGATCTTTGCCTGTGTTATTACTAGACTTCTGACGGGCACGCATACCTTTCATACGAGCACAGAAAGACTTTCTTCTCTTAGCAGCCTTGGAGCCCTTCTTGAGCTTGCTAGGCTTAGTGGTAACCGCAGTCTTAAGCTTCGAGCCTGGGTTCTGTGCTCTGTATGAGGCTACGCCTTTAGCGTTTAGGCCACCGCTAGGATTCTTTCCCGCTTTCCTTGTCCAGGCAGCACTCTTCTCGATTATCAAGAAACCTAATTGCCTGTACCCCTCTCCCATAGAAACACTGTTATCGAATGCTTGTCCAGCAACAGCCGTGGCTCGGTCTCTTTGTTCCTTTGATTTTAATTTAGAGAGCTTTTTCCTATACCGCTTAAATTCGTCATTTGCTCCAACAACGTCTGGAACTTTTAGACCTTGGGTTCGAGTGCTGTTAGTTGGGCTTCCCGGCCCTCCAGGGATCCGTCCTAACCTAACTGCTCTTTGAGTTCTCTTTCGCTCTTGGGCTTCTCCAGCCGCATATTTAGCAGCGTCTGCTTGGCTAGAAGCTATTTTTCCTCTAGCTTCCGCTGTTCTAAGGTCAGCTATTTTTCTAGCATTTTTAGCCCTCATCTTATTGAGGGCTGTACTAGCCTTGTAGCCTGTCTTAACGATATCTGCAAGGGGAGCAGCAGCACCCCGCGCCACGGTTTTTACTCCACCGTAAAGATTACCTGCTCCTCTAGCGAGACTTTGGCCTCCTTTTACTACGTCACTGCCAACACCCCTTACCTTATTAAAAGTATCCTTGAACTGCTTATATCTTCTGGACCGCTTGTCACTTCTTCTTCTGGCTGCAAGATCTCTTCTTACCTGTCTACCGGATTCTCCTCTGTAACTATGGGCACCCCTTTTTGTTACTGGACCAATTTTTGTTGAGTCTAACTTAGTTCTAGGCTTGCTACCATCGGGGACATTAGCTGGATTCGGTGCTCCAGGGGTTCTAGGGGTTCTAGGTGGCGTTTCCTCTGATTTTTTTCCCGCTGGCTTTGGATCAGAACTTCCTGGCTTTGGATCAGAACTTCCTGGATTAGATAGGACATTACGGTCCCTAGCTGTGACATCGGCGGGGTGGCCCCCAGGTGCAGGTGACTTAGGTGCTTTTGGTTTTTTAGTAGGCGCACTACTACCTGCGGGAAGTTCCGGTCTTTTTTCAGGCACCACCTTAAACTCAGCATCAACGGGATTTCTAAGCTCGGCTGCACGCCGTTGTGCGGCATTTTTACCACGCGGTGCATCAGTATCTCCAACTACTTTGGAGGCGGTGGGTTTTGGCCTATCGTTTTTTCCATTTGAAACACTTATCGGTCTTACTCTCTTAGGATCCGACAACGCTGTAGATGTAGGAACTAATTGACCGCCTCCAATTTTCTCGTTGATCCTGGAAAGCTCCATGATACTATGACAGAAATCTGTGTAAGCATATGTAACGTCATCTCTAAGACTTTTCTTACCCCAGTTCTTAGCGCCTTTCTTTCTACACTTGACAAGAGCACCAGAGGCGTAAGCTGAAGGCCATACTGAGTAACGAGACTTTACCTTGTGATAGCACGCATCTTTCTTACCTGATTTCTTCTTTTCATTAATCATCTTCTTTTACCTTTGGTTTTCTTTTTAGGTTTGTCCGTGGGGACATAAGTGGGTTTAGCAGCACCAGATTTAAGTCTCTGGTTGGGATCAGCCTTTCTCTTTCTTGCTTGTGCGGATCTTCTTTGGGCTGGAGTCATTGAAGCTCTTTTTGATGAGGATACACACTTTGGGGTGCTTTTTTGCCCAGGCTGACGAGCACAAGGCTTACCAGAGACTACCTGCACCCACCCAGGCTTGCCTCCTTTTGATCTTGAGTTACCGAACCATGCGCGAAGACCTTCTTCGCTAATTTGCTCCATAGTTTCGCGTAGCTTTCTCTTCTTTTTAACACAGTTGGGATAACGCTTACCGAACATGGTCTTCATGCCCTTCTTTTCATATCCCTTCCAGCAAGCTTCTCCAATGATACTGCCTATTTGTTTGTGGACCGTATAGGATAGTTCGAGTTGTCTTTCTTTTTCTTGTACTTCGGCCTCTCGTTTTGCGATCTCACTCTCCCGTTGACCCGCACCATCGGCCATGCTTTTTCCTAGCTCGCTTCCTACTTTTCTAACAATTCTGCCGCCCGCGCTTCTAACAACTCTGCTTCCAACACGCCGAGCGCCTTGTCTAGCAGCCGTGCCCGCCCTACGAACGCCTTGTCCAACAACTCTAGCTCCTCTAGTGGCCCCCTGTCCAACAATCCTAGCAGCCTGTGTACCTGCGCGAGCAGCAAGAGAGCCTCCTGCCATAGCAGCCCTAACAAGTCCACCTGCAATAGCAGGAATAACTTGTACTATTTCGTCAATTTTTTCTTCAGAGACTTGATTCTTGACACCGTAGTAGTTATCCTGCTGATTTTCAGGAGCCGCGCCATTTCGATCAGGTCGATCCTTGGAGCCCATATTCTTATCCTTCTCAATAGAGAACTTATTTAAATACTTCTTCAGGTTGTTTTTCTTGTTTCTCATTGAAATCTCTGGGCAAGCGGATATAATATGTAGCTGACCTACTAGGTTCATTGTCTCTTTCCCGCACCAAAAAATGAATATTTTCTACCTGCACGAATGTCCTCAGCAAGCAGCCATCGACCATGCCGATGTTCACTGCTCAAAAATGATGATTGAGTACGCTCAACTCCTGTCCACCGCACACCGTGTGACTGACAGTCCCTGGGCAGAAGACTGCTACCAAATCGCTCACAAGAACCATCCGAGCACAATCTGGGTCCGTGAGTCTACAGACCACTACACTTGGCTATACGACCTGTGGCACAACCTTGCTAACGAGTTCTTCATGCGTCGTGGCAAAGAGCACGCCTCATGGACCAAGCTCAAGCATGTCCTGTGCCATAACCCTCCCCACCTTCCTCGTAACGGCTTCACGCCTCCTCCTCAGTGTATGCCTGACGAATGCAAGCGTGACGACACCGTAGAGGCTTACCAGGGCTACTACGTCTACAAGAAGCTCGTCGAGGGCAAGCGTATCACCTGGGACTGGGACCTTGGTGGCTGTGTTCCTACATGGTTTCAAGAGAAAGCTCTTGTACTTTCTGCCTGAGAGGTTATAATAGACGCATGACTGACCCCAACCAAAGCAGACACCTCTTTTACTATATCACTACGGCCTCGTACCACGTTGCGCCTGTACTCATCTTCCAGGAGTACGAAGATGCTAGAGACTTTCTAGCTAAGAACCGATACAGTGGGTATGTGATGAATACTTGCTGGGGCTACAAGCCAGAAGGTTATCGAGTAGAAAAAGAAAACGCCGAAGATCATGCTAAAGAGCGTACATGTTGATCTAAAAAAATCTCCTTAATGACTAGATATATTAGTCGCTAAGGAGATTTTTTTTATGACAGCATTATTACTTATTTCTACCCCAGGCAAAGAACTTACTTATGATGATGGGGATATCGTCTTATCTCAAGAGGTAAATGTTAGCCCAGGCACAGAAGTAGAAGCAAATGTGGGTGAGAACTGGAGCTTTGTTTACATTACAGATAAGTATAGCACAGATCAAGAGATTGTAGACTTACAGGTCCCGCTTACATCAGGTGTAGATCCTGACATTGAATATCTAAAGAAGCGTAGGTATTATTGCACTCTTCCTGGAGCAGCCTCTCAATACACAACTTACCGCCGTTTTGATGTAAACACTCCATCAGCAATGAAAATGAATTGGGCAGAGTTTTCTGCTCTTATAACTGATAAGCAGGGGTGATAGATGCCTACCATCATAACAAAAACCATTGGTAAGGACGGGTGGCAGGACTATTCTACGTTTGGAGCCGCCGAAGCAGCGGTCCCAACTATAGCTGGGGGAAGTGATTTAGTTTCTCTTGACGTTGCCGTAGTTTTCGAGGCTTATTCTGCGGAGTATGACGAATTAGTCAATATTAATGGGTCTCTGACTACCGATGCTACTCGTAATGTTACATACACCGCCGCAGAAAATAGTAAACATGGGGGTGTGCCAGGAGCAGGAGTAGTTATTAAGAAAGAAACTTCTGCGAGCTTTGCCTTAGCTATTGAGGATGACTACACCAAGATTCAGGACATAGAGGTAAAAAGATTCGGAACCAGTGATGGAAGAGCATGTGTCTTCGTAACTGGAGATCCACCAGTGGTTACCTTTGAAAACGTCATTATTAATAACGACGGTGATGATGGGGTGCGTGGTCATGGTATTGTATTCAACGGCCAATCTGCTAGTTACAATGGCACGATTTACGTCAACAACTGCCTCTTTGTAAATAATACAAAGTATGCTGTGCAGTACAACTTGTTTACTGTTTCTGGTGGCCCAAATGTTTACGCAGATAACAACACCGCTTTAGATTGTGAAAGATTTATCGGTGTTGACAATAACTTAGTCAACCAACTTGGAACTATTTCTCTCAATAATAACATAGTTGGAAGAATTAACGGAGCACATCCCGGTACTATTTATGCAACACAAAGTACGGATCCTTTAGCTCCTCGATCTGTAGGAACAGGTAATATTGGTTTTCTAAGCGACAGATTCGATTCTAGTGCCATCGTGGGTAGTCAAGCTTGGACCTTTACCTCTGCTACAGGTGCAGCATCTACGGGCTCACAACTAATTTATGATCCAATTACATACAAGCTAGTCAACGTATCAGGTAACGATGCCATTGGTGTGGGTACAGCTTCTGAGGCTCCTACCACTACTGATATTGCTGGTAACGATAGGCTTCGAGGAGCTTCGAACGAGTACGTTGACCCAGGAGCTTTTACTAGTGACAAGGTGACCTATACTAAGAGTATCGGAGCAGGAAGAGATTATGCTACGTTTCTTGCTGCTGAAGCGGATGTAGACGCTATTCCTTATGATACTAATCTAGCGGAACGCAATTTAGCTATTGTTTTTGAAGCTGATGCGGGGACTTACTCGGAGAACGTGTTCTTCAGTAGTCCCCTGACGACGGACGCTAAGAGGCAGGTGACATACAAACCTGCTGCGGGTAGTGAGCATGGTGGTGTGGTTGGAGGTGGGGTGGTCATAAACTCTGCGAGCATCAATTTCTACCGGGATAGCTTCATGATCTTTGAGGGTATTGAGGTGAACGGCGCTTCAACTCAGACTTTGAATATCGACTCATGCACGGGGACCGTGACCCGCAAATGCATCATCAATGCCACCACGCAAGGTTTTGTGATAGGCAACACTGCCCAGGCCGTTGAGGTCAGTGACTGTGTTATCAACTCAAACAACTACAGTTTTCTGTTGCAGTGCTCGACCGGAGCCCAAGAAGTGGCGCTTTACAACAACACGATCTTGGACGGCCCCTCTGGCCTTGTGGCTATTCGCATCCTTCAGTCTGGCACGGCAACCATAAGTCTTGACGCGGTAAACAACTTGGTCCTCGATGCTGCTGGAGTTTATGGGGTGGCTGGCACCGTATCCATCACAGGCTCCAACAACGTCGGAGGTGCCAACAGCCCCTTCCCTGCTGCTATTCAGGCAGAAGGACAAACCTGGACCTTCACTACGGATACAGCACAGCCCTCTACAGGCAACCAAGTAATATACACTTCTGCTACAGGAGCCTTGGTAAATGTATCTGGTAACGATGCTATAGGAGTTGGTACGGGTTCAGCCACTGTAGTGCCCACAACAGACATTCTAGGCAAAGCTAGAATCAGAGGAGGCCGCGATGAATACGCAGATCCAGGTGCGTTCACTACAGACAAGATAACAGCAACTAAGACCATTGATCTGAATGGAACTGGTGATTACACTACCTTTAATGCTGCTGAAGCTGCGGTTGTAAACGTAGCAAAAGCTTTACTAGGAGGCAGTAGAACAAACTTAGCTCAAAGAAATGGTGAGATTGTGTATGAAGCAGTAAAAGGAACCTATGAGTTTACTGGCTGGTGGGATGTAAACAACGGGGGCGCTGTTCCACAAGGACCAGGAAACAGAGTTATTTATAGGCCAAAGGCAGGTTCTGAGCATGGAGGTATTCCTCTCGAAGGAGTTGTGTTGAGTTGGACTGTAAACGGATCACTTCATAACTACGAGCCCTTCACTCAATTCGAAGGGTTAAACCTTAGTGCATATCCTGGCGGTCAATACCTGCGAGGCAGAGTTGGTGGAGAATATTGGAAAGACAATATCATGATAGCCACTCCTGAGGATAGAACCGTCTGGTCTTCTGAGGGTATTGGTGTTAGCGAAGGACAGTACAGAAAAGACACTTCAGCTTCACCAAGAGTGATGGAAAACAATCTAGTTATTGGTAGGTTGGGTTTGGGAAGCAACGTCACTTGTCCTCCAAATAATATCTTAGCTAATAACACATTTAACTTTGGACTTGAGCCTGGGGGCGTAAATGATCATTTAAACGTCTCCGCGTACAACAACTTAAGTTTAAATCCTGACAATGTTTATGGTTCTTACAATGGTATATTTCATTATGAGGGCTCAGGCAACGTGGGTTCCTCAGGACTCGTCTACCCGTGGCCTTCAAACGCGGCTGGCCTCAAAGGTGGCATAGTACCTGTTAATAATAAATCCAATATACCCATTAACGGAGACTATATACTTTACCAACCAGAAAACTACAAGCTCATTGATTCCCCGCGCAATGCAGCTATTAACGAAGGTGTAGGAACTTCAGCGGGGACTTTTATTCCAAGTACAGATATACAAGGAGTAACTAGGGGTTCTACATCCTCGAACCCTGGAGCTTTTCAATTATTATTCGCCGTGCCATTATTTCAAGATGTTTCCCTTAGAACCCAAGACGATCCAGAGATTGTAAATAATTTCTATCGAAACCCATTTGCCCCAGGTCCTGGGGCAAATAAAGAGTTTGTTACTTTACCTGACGACACCGTACCAGTTTTCGTAGTTATTGGTGACAGCACAGCAAACGGCTTCTATTCCGCTGATACTACATTAGAAGAAGTTGAAGAGCAGGTGGCTGCTTTTGGTACTGCTTGGCCCCAAACTGCTAATACGGCTTCAGCATTTGGCTGGGTTTGGAATAAGTACATGACTACCCCGGACAACGGAGTAACTTTCGAGAAGGGAGTGGACGCATTAATTGGTACAACAACGTCTGGAGATGGTTGGATTCCCTTCCATCCTAGAGTAGGAGGACCAAACTTAATTGGAAGCTTCACTTATGCGCCTTCTGCGGGCCAAACTTTCGCTGAAGCTATGTATGGGGACGGATCTACGCAAGGTGACCCAGGACAGAATATGCCCCCAGCCTGGGCATTTGCGGTAGCTAATAGAGGTCTGTTTAGATATTCGAGTGGACAGATTGTTTCACCTTACTTTATTTTTGCTCCCTTTAACTCTCAGAGATTAGGTACACCTGGAGCATCTTACGGTGCTTTCGGTACTCTTGATTACTACGCTAAATACACTGATGCGGGATTCACTAATGTGGGCGGAACATTCGAGCAAGTCAGAAGTAGGTATATTCGACCAGCAGTTAGACATATCATAGACGTTTTAGGTAAAAACCCTGTTTTAGCTGGAGAGCTAATCATGATGGGCGCTTCAGAAGGAAATATCAACAACCCACTCGGCTGGACTACATCTGCTTTTGATAGTTACTTCGACCATATCAATGCTATGAAGGCAACATTAAATACGGGGGAGGACTACCCAGTTGTCATGTACGAGTCGTACTACGGTGATGACGCATTTTACCCGCCCTCTAGAATTAATGTTCTTAGAAAGGCTGTTACACGATTATTTTTAGATGGGCATAGAGCCAAAGTACCCATTGACGATCTGCCAAGAGTAAGTAAAAATGATCTGAGTCATTTCAAACCGCTTTCTTACAAGAAATATGGTGAACGCTTTGCTGATACTTACAGAAACCTGTTGACGGCTAGGTCCTATCCAGCCGTGGCACCCACGATGGCTAACATAATCGACTAGCCTCACAAACAATCTGAAAGATATCGGACCCCAGGCTTGAAATGGCTTGGGGTTCGGTTATAATTGGGGCATGAAGAACACCGACTACACATTCACGTTCCCGACCGACTCGTACGACACCAACTCCTTCATGATGGACTGGTATGAAGGCGGACGCCGCTACAGGCTCTACTTCAACGAAGATGCCCGCGCTTGGCGTATCGTCCGTCAGCGAGAAAAGGGCACTATTTACGAGACCGTCGAAGAATACGCATCTCTCTGGTGGGCTCTTCAAGGCATCAGTTGCTACAAAGGTCCTTGCGAAGAGGAGACGATGGAACTTTATGAGGTCATCCGCGAGACCCTTGCTGCCTGAGCGGAAATAAATTTATATAATTTGCCCCGCATCTGAACTGATATACGGATATTGTCACAGTACGCCTAAAGTCCTTAGGCTCATCTGTCGATAATATCCATATGAAGAACGAAGACTCACAACTATTCTGGCTCATTGCAGCCATCATTACCCTTATCACTCTTTACATTTACTTTACTCCGAGGATCAACTTCCTCGACCTATAATGCGTATTGATACTAACATGCCTGATGGCACTGGATTTGTTAACGTCACACTTACCTCCAAAGAGGTTTCAATCTTGCTCAAGCTAGTTATGCAGCACAACACTAGTGCTCGACGACCTGCTCAGAACATGATTACCCTCCAAGACCAACTTAACAAAGCTTACAACAAGAACCTCTGGAACTGATGCTTACCGAACTACAATACAACGAACTCGAAGACCGATACGGCAAACTGATTTACAAGATCGCGCACTGGATTAGTGGCGACAGTGCTACGGCAAACATTGAGGACAACGCCCAGGACCTGTGGCTAGTTCTGTTTGAGACAATCAACACGTTTGCTCGTCTGAACTCTGATGCTTATCCTGATGGGTACGAGGACTTCAAGGACACTGCTCATTGGAACAAGTATGTCAAGACTGCTCTGTGGAACAGCAAGAACAGCAAAGGCAATAAGATCTCACAACGATACAACATCACCAGAGACACGGTGTCTACCTGGGAAAACAGTGAGGTCATGG
>Ga0208767_1003282_pt1 | contig 11844 bp, 28 predicted proteins | sample VirMetDEL_Mar_21_FD_184514 | JGI IMG/M metagenome (GOLD analysis project Ga0208767, IMG submission 184514) | Aqueous microbial communities from the Delaware River and Bay under freshwater to marine salinity gradient to study organic matter... | ecosystem: Environmental > Aquatic > Marine >... | reverse complement strand
AGTCCATGCAATATCTTTTATCACTTGTAGATCGTTGGTTATAAATATACTCGCCACAACATCTACAATGTGTGAACTCATCATTTCTTTTTGAGTTATCTTTTTTAGTTCTTTTTTTTCTTTCTGTATTCATAATCGTATAATAACACAATGGCGCGTTAGCGCCATTGTGCATTGTGTCGCAGTTAGTCTAGTAATACCATGTATGCATTGGCATTATTTTTTCTAAAATAATTTAAACCCTTTCTTACTTTGTCCCAGTATTTAGAGGCACCTGTACCAAATCCATGTTTTTTATCTTCTAAAGTTGCAATTGCCTCATCTATTAATATATTATCATAGATAATAGCCTCGTCTTTAGTTAGTTTAATTGATTCTCCAGAAAATCTATTTTTTCTGTTTTCTGTTGGATATTGTATTTCTTTTTCCATATTTCTCCTTTTTGTTAATAACCGTATCTTAGCACAATGGTAGCTAGGCTACCATTGTCATTATTGTCGCAGGTTTTAAATATTTCTTTAGATATTCCATACATTGATTTTTATTTAATAAATATCCATCTAATGTTGGTTTCATTAGTGGGCATAAATCATCATGTCCAAAACCTGTCACAGCATGAACTACTTCATGATAAACAATATTTCTTAAAGCATCTTCACTCATATCAACCGCTCTTTTTGTAATCCAAATTTTTTTATCTTTTAATTGAGCAACACCTAAAACTTTGTGATCTCTTGCCTCTCCAATTCTCACTTCAATTCTTGGAAAGTTTTTTACTTCTCTTTTAATTTCATAAAGCATATTAATAACTTGTCTTCTCATTTTGTAAGTGCTGTCATTCATATCAAAGTTTTTAATTTGTTTTGTTCTCATATTTCTCCTTTTGTTAATAACCTATAATAGCACAATGGCGGAGTTCCCGCCATTGTCAATATTGTCGCACCTAATCAAAATGTTTTGAATAAGTTCTTTCGTTTTTTAGACCATGCCATTTCTCTTGATCTATAGCCCAATCCTTTGCAGTAAATTTAGACTTCGGATTGTTTGGATATTTACTGTGAAAGTCGGCTCTCTTTTGAAAGTACTCTCTAATCTCCTCTCCACTCATGTGTCTTAATTTAATTAAAGTATTTAAAACTGATTTTGGCATTGGCATTTTATTTCTCCTGTAATTGTTTTTCTAATATTGCAACTCTTTTTTCTAAGAGATCAACATACTCTTTACTTAACTTTAATATTTCAAAGATTTCTCTAAGTGCTTTTATTGTTTCTGTACTCATATTTCTCCTTTTTGTTAATAGGTGCATGATACCAGAATCCTGAACCATGCACCATTGTCAATATTGTCACACCTCTCTTTCTCTTATTCTTATATCAGAATAAGTATGTCCCCAACTTGTTGTGTGTTTAGTTCTTTCTGGGTTTTCAATCGGTGTTTCAAGTGGTTCGCGTCTAGGTGCAATCGCAATAATTTGTTCAATGTTTGCATTTGCAAAATCGTTATAACATTGATTGCTACAAAAATAAGAATACATATTTATATATTCTGGGTGTAGTTTTATTTTCCTAGTTCTTAAAACTTTATTATCTTTACTACCTCGAACCCTATCAACTGTATGGTTCTTATGGCAGTTAGTTCCATGACACCAAACATATTCTGACATTAATTAACTCCTTGTTTAATTGTTGATGAAGTGAAAACCCAATCATTAGTGGCACTACGATAACCCTCTCTTTCAACATCATAGTAAGTGAATATCGCTTGACCAGATTTATCTGTCCAGATTCTTGAATCTTCTGTCCAAATACCCTCTCTCCAGATAAACTCATTATTATATTTTTTGGCTCTATAGCCGATCTTAAATTTAGTTCCTACTTTCATATTTCTCCTTTGTTAATAATCGTAGTATAGCACAATGGCGAAGTTATCGCCATTGTGCAGATTGTCGCAGTTTAGTTCATAGCCTCATATTGTTTTCTTAACGCAATCTTTTGCTCACGCGTCATATTTTTATTTTTCATAGCCTTAATTCTTTCAGCTAGATTTTTAGGATTGTAAATAGTCAAGCCTGTTGAGTTAGTTCTAATTAATTCTGCCTCATCAACTTGTATGCCAAGTTCAGTAGCAAACTCAATTGCCTCACTCATATATCTATAAGCCTTTAGACCTGTTTTAATTTCATCACATTGTGATTGAATACTATCAATCCATTTTTGATGAGATGAAACTAAATGACCTTTAGCAATTCTCCATTGGTTTAATTGGTCATACTCATCTTTGGTACAAGCAATAGACCTTGAACGACAATGAGAAGTACCAATAACATCTAATTGATATTGGTCATTAAAAGATTTAGTCATTCCAGTTTGGTCATCATAATAACCATTACGACTACCAAGAAATTTGTCGTTAGCCTCTTGGTGTTTAGTCTTATAGGGATTATCTTGTTTATCCTCATGCTCGGCAAGGATATCAGCATTTAATCCATTTGCTTTTAACTCATCTCTATAATAAGCATAAGCAAACTTTTTGCCCTCATCACGCGAGTATTCATCTCCATTTAGATTTCCAAATAATCCAAAATCAAAATGAGATTTAGTTTCAGTTTTTTCTCCCTCATCATCAACTCCCTCGCTGTGTGCAAAATAAAAGCACTTATCTTTTGCAACCACATCACAAGGACTTCCATACTTTTTTTTGAATTGTTTTAAAACTTCAACATCTTCTGTTGGATAGGTTCTTTCAACAATACCTTTTGCAATTTCAAATGCTTTAATATATTCTTTATCAACATTCTCTCTTGCTTGTAAGTATGCCTCTTTCTCTTGCGTATTTTCATTCTCAATATGATTTTTTATTCTATTGAAGAACTTATTACGCAGTTCTGTGTTTAGTCGTATCTTTGACATATTTCTCCTTTTGTTAATTGAACTCCATTATAGCACAGCTAAAAAAATTTTGTCATTGTGCAAAATGTCGCACAAATGCCTGCGACAATATGTCGCAGGGATAACTTAAAAAATTTTCTTGACAGTGTTTTTTAGAATAATTCTAAGGTACAAGCCTCAGGCACCATGCGTCAATCTGTCCAAAAATATTTCTTGAAGATAGGATTGTCCTGTGCTATAATACGATATTAACTTAAAAAGGAGAAATATATGATACAACCATTTAGTTTGAAGTATTATACAGATGATGCTCATGGTTATACGCCAACATCTTTTGCACTTGCTCAAATAGTTCATAACACAGCAAGTCTTATAGATGAATGGATTGATCATAATGAAGTTACTGAGTTAAGTGAATTAGAGAAAAAATATCTCAATGCACTTATTAAGAAAAACAACAAGCTGGTTACCGAATGGTCGGAGAGATACGGAGATGCATTTAGTAATTGGCGAGAAGAAATTAAATAGTGCGACAATCTGGATAGTAGTCAATCCAGAATAAAACACTATATTAATAGTATTAGTCCCTTGCTGACTGAACCTTTTAGGTATCGAGTTATGAGAGGGACTGATGCCTGGTCCTGTGTCGAATTAAATTCAGCTAGCAGGACCTGGTATCAGTGGTGGTTAGCTGTGAGTATAAACACTAGAACACGGGTGCGCTTACGAGGATGGCCTCTCGCGATTATGGTAATCAGATGTGCTCCATACCCCGCGTAGCACACCACTGGTAGTAATTTGTTGGACCATTACACATGCTTGTCTAGTCGACTTGCAAGCATTATTGGTTACAGCCTCACTGAAAGGTGATGGTCCTACTAATTACAAGCGTCAAGCGGCGAGCGAAGCGAGCCACAAGCAACAAGCAACAAGCTGCGACATTTTGTCCTGCGACAAAATGGATAATTGACTCAAGCCTCAAGCAACAAGCTGCGTCAAAGTGTACAGTTTAAAAAAAATTTAAAAAGTTTATAATAGGTGAATTAACAAAAGGAGAAATATGAATACAACAGAAGCTTTAAAACTGGTTGGAGGTTTATCAAAACCTTCTAAGATGCCAGGCTGGGCCTATGGTATACCCGCAGCGGAATGCAAGACTGGTAAAAAACTGCAGGAGGTTCCGGGTTCAACTTGTTTTGGATGTTATGCAACAAAAGGCTGTTACGTGTTTCCGGTTGTGCAGGCCGCGCAATACAGACGCCTAGCTGCAATTAAAAATCCATTATGGGTTGAAGCAATGACAACTTTAATTAATTCTAAAAAATCTAAATGGTTCAGGTGGCACGATTCCGGAGACGTGCAAGACGTTGATCACCTTCTTAAGATCTTCGAAGTTTGCAAACTTACACCGGATACTAGACACTGGTTGCCAACACGTGAAGCATGGACGCAAGACTTCCTGGACCAGGTTCCAGGGAACCTGACTTTAAGATTCAGCATGCCGATGGTAGACCAGCCAGCAGGTGGCAGCTGGGCCAACACGTCAACGGTTGTTAGCGGTGAAGGCAGAACCTGTCCGGCCCCTGATCAAGATAATGAATGCAAAGACTGCAGAGCGTGTTGGGATGCATCAGTTCCGAACGTTGCATATGGTAAACACTAATGCGGATCACTAAAAACAATTTAGTTTGGTATTTTATCAGGCCGGAGGAAGAGCTTCCGGCCTCATACGTCAAACATGTTAAAAAATTTTTTAAATCAATAGGAGAAAAAAATGTGGCATCATCCGAAATATTACGAAGAAATGAGGAAGAAACGCATGGAGCTGGAAGCAAGCCTCAAGCAGCAAGCAGCAAGCACCAAGCAGGAAGGAGATAAAAATGAACAGCAAGCATCAAGCAGCGAGCGACAAGCGTCTGAGCAAGACAGCAATTAAGATCCATGAAGCCTGGGCCTATCAAAATGGGTATAGGACTCAAGCGACAAGCAACAAGCTCCCTGGATCCAGGTACAAGAGTTCAGATTATTCAAGGCGTGCGACATAATGTCGCGCGTCAATTTGTCGCAGCAAGCCACAAGCGACAAGCTCCCGGATTCCGGATTCAAGCAACAAGCGTCAAGCGCCAAGATTAGATAAAAATTTTTCGATGTCTTTGAACCCTGATTCTTTGGGTTTAAGTTTCAGGCCTCCGGCTACCAGGTCCCGGATACAGGAACCTTCATAAAGTTTTGGAACGTTGAGGCAGGCATCCAAAACTAGGATAAAAGTATTATCAGGATGGCGTACATGGAAGCCAATTTGATGTGGAGAAAATCTAATTTTGTTAGTTTTAGTAACTTTTAATTCTATAGTGAAAAAGTGCCGATTATTATTATAGACCAATAGATCAGGAGTACCGGGAACACTAAGATTCTCCAGTCTAATAAGGCTAAACTGCTTAAAATTTTCTTTAACTTTTGCATAGAATTTTGTCTCGGGTTTCATTAGTTTTTCGCACTAACAGGTTAACCAATTTTCTTCAATACCTTACCCATATTCCATGTTTCAGCTTGAACTGTAAAAACCAATCGGTGTGATTCTCTTACGCCTATTAATTTATTTTCCATAAGTTGTAAAGAGGTAATGTCATAATATTTACCGTCTGGTAAACAAACTTGGACACGAGCATTTTGTGCAGTGCCATGTTGCATCATTTTATCCAGAACTTGTCTTAACATCTTTCCTTGCATAATTTCTATCTTTTAAACAATGGAGCGCTCAGTATCAGCCGAATGGTTATCTCCCACGACATCGTAAGCCAACGCCCCATTGTTAATGTTTAACAAACGAGAAGTTATTGAGTCGAACCAAAATACATTTGTTAATATAATTTGCCTCAACAACTATTGATATATTATTATTGTTATGCTAAAAGTCAATAGAGGAGAAATGCGACATAATGACTAAAGATAAGGCTAGAAAATGGGATGGAAAATCCAGAATATCTAACGATATTTATAGACAACGTTGGGATGAAATATTTAATACCAATCCAGTTAAACCCAAAAAAAGTAAAGAAAATTTAAAAAAAAATAAAAATCCATACACAGCAGGGGAAGGCATATAATGGGAGTACCAAAAAAATTAACTGAACAACAAATTAAATTTGCTAATTTACTAGTATCAGAAGAAGGTAGAATGACCGCTACTCAGTGTGCAAAAGAAGCGGGTTATGCTGCAGACTCAGCTAGGCAAGCAGCTAGTGTATTACAAAATCCAAAAAAATATCCACTTGTAGTACAATACATTGGAGAGTTAAGAACAGAATTACAAAAAAAATATGATGTCACATTTGGATCTCATATTACAGAATTAGCTAAACTCAGAGATGAGGCTAGAGAAAAGAAAGCCTGGTCAGCTGCAGTTAATGCAGAAGTAGCGCGTGGTAAGGCTGCTGGTCTGTATATAGAACAGAAAATAATACGGACTGGTAAATTAGAAGACCTATCCACAGAAGAATTAGAATCAAGAATGAAACATATAATAGATGAATATTCTCCGATTCTAGAGGGAATTGAGTTCGAAGAGTTAAAAGAAAAAGTAAGACAAGAACCAGAACAAAAAGAAGATACACTAGATTAAAATTTTTTCTAATTTTTTAATACAACCTATTGGATAAACATTTCTATCACTAAATACTTCGTCATTGTTATCATAACTAGCAAATGTTCTTAAAATTTTATTATCTTTAGAATAAATATAGGCATTAGTAGTCATCTCAGCGGGTTTCATATTATCAAACTCATCTGCTGTTGCGTGTCCCGCATCACCCATGATATCCAACCATGTGATTTGATAAAAATAATATCTTTTTTTATTTATTACGCAGTTTCTATATTTGGATTTTTTTCTAATCATGGTTTCTTCTATAGCATGAAATTTTACTGTTTTGTTTTTTTCTTAAAAAAATCAAACTTAAAACGTTGAGTAGGGTGTTTTTCAAGAACATTTTAGAACAGAAATAAGCATTGATAATACTATGTTTTTTAAAAGTCATATGTAAAAAAGTGTTGATAGACGTATGTTCTAGCGTATTGAAGCATTTTAGAACAAAAAACCTCAATTTTATCCTTATATTTCAATAACTTAAGAACTATTGACCTAAATGTTCCAATGTTCCAGTATTTTTTTTTTTCAAAAAAATAAAAAAGTAAAACAGTAAAATTTGCTATTATAGGAACAATGATCCCTGAAGCCTGATGCCTGTACCCAGAAGAACAACTAGGATGCCTGAATCCTGATCTAAACGGGATTATGAATCCTAAACCAAACGGGATTTGACATTTTTCCAGGGTCGGTAGGGTCGGTATGCCTTTATTTAACCACATTTTCGCCTTTTTCTTTAAGATTATAGTATTGATCTACACGTTTAAGCCAATCATATTTAGCAGTTCTAAACTCTTGACCATCCCAACTAAACTCTTGGTATCTAAGATCCTTAGTAATTATAAAGTTTACACCACGAGGTATGTGTTCACCAAACATATCTTCAAATGCTAAAGCATATGCTGCAAGTTGTATTCTATAAGAATCATGAAGCCATTCTTTCTTTTTAGGTTTATTAGCATTCTTATGGTCACATACTGTAATCTTCCCATCATGTATGCCAATTAAGTCTGTTTGACCGGCAAATAGGCCTTGATACGCTAAATACGGCTCTACACCCCACACTTCACTCAAACGGCTGTCTATGGCGCTCTCAATGAGAATATCGGCCATTTTATGGGCCTCCTGTCCTAAATCTGTCAAATCTAGGTGTTTAGTATCTGTTATATAGTTTTCAACGATTCTATGAAGCACTGAACCTCTTGCTGCAGCAGTATCTCTAATCTTATCAGCATTCTCAATACCTACTCTATTCATCCATGCTTTTAATATTGCTTTCTTCTCTTCAGTTTCAGTTGCTTGTAAAATAGTAGTAACCGATGGCAATGCTTCTCCATTAATACTATAAACCCTCTTACCATCAATCATAGTTCTAGTTGAGGTTGGGTAATTAAATTGTCTTGTTTTAATCATTAGTTTGTTTTTCCTTTCTCTCTTAATCCATGAGACACTTCATACCAGGCCTCGCAGTTTTTATTTGGACATTGATACATAGATACAATTAAATAAACTTCATCGCCGCCTACATCTTCAGTGTCATAATCGTTTTGCCAAGTTAGTTCTTCGTCACAATGAAAACACTTAGGCATTTTTTTTCTCTAACATTTCAATAGTTTTATTTGCTTTTTCTATTATCTCATAATTTTTATCTATAAGTTTTTGAGTCAATGCATAATCATCGTCCCATTCTTTTTTAATTGATTTCATTTGCCAATAAGAATCAATCATATACTTCCTTGCTTTATTCCTAACTGTAAAATATTTAATTGGATTTCTAATAAACACTATAGTTTGTGCTATTAAATGTATATACCATGGATTTTTTCTATATCCGATCATTCTTTTAAGTATCGTTTTACATTCTTCAAAATCTTTTACAAGATCATTATAAGAGTCTTCTTCAGTTTCTTTAATCCAATACTCCGCTTTTTTGGTTTGGACTAAAGTTTTTGTTTTTAGTTTTTTTATTTTTTCTATTGTTTCTTTTTTATCCATTTAGTCGTGCTCCTTTTCGCATGTTATCTTCTCCCCACATGGGTTGAAGGTTACTATAATGAAAACAAATTTTTTGTTGCCCTGGATCGGACAAATCAAATCGTGCACATGGAATAATATGATCTATGTGCCATACTCCGTAGTTGTCCCAATTCATGCCATCTTGAAATTTACTTTCAATATATTTTTTTAGTTGATTTAATGTGCAACCAGTTAATTCTATAGTTTTATTAGATTTAATATTACTTTTTAATGCAGACCACATTCTTGTTCTTAAAATCTTGCTAAGTTTAAAACCAATATCAACTTTTTTTCTATTTTTTTCATACTGTCTAACATAAGCATTTCTAGATCTTTTATTTTTTTTATTCCAATCTTTATTTAGTTCTTTCATTTTTTCAGGATTTTTTTCTCTATAAATTTTCATCCTTTCACTTTCTTTTTCAACATTTCTAGATCGCCAATCATTCCAATAATCTCTTTTGCATAAAATACATCTTATATATTTCTTTTTAGAATTTTTTTTTATAAAATAAAACAATTCTGGATTAGAAATTGTATCCATATCGTGATACTTACAATATCTATATTTTAGGTTCCACGACTTCAAATTTACCGTCCCTGAATATAATAGCACGATCAGTATTTTTAATGATGTCATACTGCCATGCCATTGCTTCTATAGTCTTTGTTCTTCTTAATTTTTTACCATATCTAAAATTGTCTGATAATTTTTCTAACTTATCAGATGTAGGAACAGGTAAACTAATTTGTTTAAAGATCATTTATTTTTTTTCCATTAAACATTTATTTTCACCGGATTCTACCACTTTAAAATCATAGAACTCTAAACACTTAGCAATAACACCCATGTTATAAGTTTGATAATCATCAAATACGAACCTGGTATATTTTCGAGATCGATCTGCAAAAAAGATTGCTTCTCTTAAAACATCTTTCGTCATATGTGGACCATCAAAATGTACAAAGTTTACATATTCAAAGTCCTGGTGACGTTTCATAAATTCAATATCCGTCATGTGATATAATTTAAACTCAGGATAAATTAATAAATCTTTCTCTAATTGTAATCGCATCTCTTCTGTGTAATCCGCAGTATAGGCAGGGCTAGTATCATAATGTTGATATTTTAAATTGCCATATGGATCAATACCAATGTGTCGATAAGAAGTTTCACTATTTTTTATTTTTTCTCTAAAAGCATCCATGATAACTTTAGATCCAAGACCTTCTCGAACTCCAATCTCAACAGATACAGGATGCCAATCTTTATCAGCAAAGTCATAACCACCACCTTGACTTTCAAATAACTGTAATGGCATAGATGCCTCCATAATCCATTTACTTAATAAATCATAATCTTTACTATCTCCCCTTATCATCTTGGTTTCCTTTCTCTCTTAATTTAGATTGTAGATATATTTTTTGTTTTCTTAACATATCTATTTCTTCTTCAAGTTTTTTAATATGTTGAACAGAAAGTAAATCTCTTTCTTTTTGTATATTTTTAAATCTAGGTTCATCTATCATAATTTCTCCTTGACTATCGCACTGGGTACATTGTTGTACTACTTCTATTGGTTTGTCTATTGATTCCATTAGTTTTATAAAACCATTTCCCTGACATCTCGGACATATTTTTTTCATCATATTTTTTTCTCATCCTTTCTACTGCTTTAAATGTTCTTTCTTTTACTGCATCTGGTTCTAACTGTGCAAATTCACAAACTAATTTAAAGTCTTCACTGTAAAACCAAATTTCTTCTTTAGAAAAAGATTTTACTCCACGCATCGCTTGTTTTTCTTTATTTTTTAAAAAATCTTCTAGAGCTAATATTAAAACATTACGCCAAAGATTTTTAACTGGATCTTTTTTTTCAAATAGATCAATAGTTTTATGAAATAATCTATTTGTTAGAACTGAGTTTGCCATTAAGTTTCCTTACTTTCTCATTAATAATTATATCTAAAGCTTTTGCTCTAGATACAGATACTTCAGGAACAATTATCTTCCTGATCTTATCTAACTTGTCACAACTTTCATGTGAAAGTGCAACAGATTTATATTTACTTATGTCCGTCATTACTATATCCTTTCATAATTAATTTTTATAATAACTAATATAGGATAATTATAAATTATTTCAAGGGGATGTCAATGAAATTTATTTTAACAGTATACATTTGTTCTTTAATATCTGGAGAGTGTGTTATTCCACAAGATAAAGAAGCAGGATTTAATTACCCTAAAGAATATGGTTCGCATTATGGTTGTGTGCGAGATGGTTTAGGAGAGTCTTTTGAAATATTATTTAATGGCGATTATTTTAATGCCGATGTTATAGAATCTTATAAATTATACCCTAAGTTCGGTTGCGTTTCCGAGAATAATCCAATGGTTCCTCCACCGAAACCTGGGACACCGTCTTAAGTAATTCATACCACTGATCCCTGAGGCCTGGATCCTTAGTCTTGTTGTATTCGTTCGCTAACTTATCGGCCTTGTCCGTTATATTTTTTAAAATCACGTTTCTCATTTTTGTTCTTTCTTTTTTTATGAACGCCTGGACGCTTCTTAGGTTTTTCTCTAGGTACGAAATGTGTAAATTTTTGTTTAGCCATGTTCTTTTATATATTTAATATCAGATTCAGATAAAGACATATATCTAATTCTTCCATTTATATGTTGTTTTGTATCTGAGCCACAATTAGTACATCTGTAGTATTCTGAAACAATTGCAACTAAGATTGAATCTTCCTCACACTCTTCACAGAAACCTTGTACTGTATCTATTTTTTGAAATATTTTATTTAACTTACTCATATTAAATCAACTGCCTTTCCTATTATTGGTTTATATTTAACTTTTTTATCCTCTCTATAAGCTCTCATATACTGTCTTCTTGGATTAAATTCAACATAAGATGCATGGATCCATCCAGAGTTTGGCTCACCAGGAGTATAGAACTCTAAAATTAATTGATCTGTCTCACAGTTTTTATAAACCCAATCTGCTACTTCAGCATTATCTACACCATTTACTTCAAAATCAACTGCTTCGGCTTTTGTATGCTGTGACTCTAATGAGCTGCCTATTGCTAAACATAATTCCGGAGACCTGTAGCCTGATGTCACCTTCACTCGACCGAATTGATCTCGTACTGGCTGCAGTACTCTTTCACAAAGTAATTTTAATTTTTCTATTTGATCCGCATTAGGATTATTATCAATGCCTTTACGGATAGCGGTATCCGATTTAATTAACTCTTGAAGAGTAAAGTTTCGGGAAAGAT
>Ga0208767_1003281_pt1 | contig 11846 bp, 8 predicted proteins | sample VirMetDEL_Mar_21_FD_184514 | JGI IMG/M metagenome (GOLD analysis project Ga0208767, IMG submission 184514) | Aqueous microbial communities from the Delaware River and Bay under freshwater to marine salinity gradient to study organic matter... | ecosystem: Environmental > Aquatic > Marine >... | reverse complement strand
CCAAAGATGAGTTAAGAAATGATATGACAATCATCATGGAAAGAATGGATAAAATCAGTGAAAAACTTGACAAACTCTTTGAAGTTAAGTAAAATAGGTTTATAGGATTTAATAATGTCAAAAAGAAGAAATAGAAAAAGAAGCGGTGGAATAGCTAGAGAAGACTATCGTCAAGGTGGTAGAGTTGGTTATCAGGTTGGTGGTGCTTTTGAAATAGAAGAACTAGAAAGACTTCGTAGAGAGCAAGACAGAGAAAATAATCGACAAACTTTAATCGATAGACCCGATGTTAATGGTGGAGGTAGTAAAGGGCAAACAGAATATAATCAAAATTATGGTTATACACCTTCAACAACTTCTACACAATCAACCACTACAGAAACTCCTACAACAACTCCATTTAGTGGTGTAGCACCAGCAGCACTTTCTCAAGCTCAATTAGAAAGAGAACAACGTTTACAAGAAGCTGGAGCTAGAACTGCACAAATAGCAACAGGAGAAATACCTTTACCAGAAACAGCACAAGCTCAAGCAACTTTAATGGGTGAAAAACAACCCGGAGAAACAGAAGAACAATTTCAAGCTCGTATAGCTGGTACAGAAATACAACCAACTGAAAAGTTGTTTATGCCTTCAAGAGACGAAATTTCATCAGAGCAATTTGCTATTGATGCAGACAGGCAAAGAAAACTTGATGTAGCAGGTCCTGCTGAAGTTGTTGAATTACCAGAAGAAGCAAAAATACAAGCTGCAAAAATTGGTGCTGATGAAATTATTAAAGTTCCTACAGAAGCAATTGTAGAAACTGCTCAAGGAAATGTTTCAACTGAAGTAACAGATGCTCTTGCAAAAGCTGCTGGAGTAGAACGTGTAGCTCCAATAGAAGGTGCTGAAGTAGAAATTATACCGGGTGCATTAACTGAAAGAGTTATTGGAACTATTAGTCCTGAAGCAAAAGCACAAGCTGCTGTTATTGGTGGTACAACTTTAGCAAAAGTTACTAGAGCTAAAAAACAATTACGTAATGCTGGATTAAGTGAAGCTGATATTACAGAATTAGGTAATGACCCTGAAACTCTTGAAGCTAGACTTATGGAGTTTACTGAAGCTGAAAGAGGTATAATAGAAGGTTTACCAGAAGAAGCACTTGTATCAAATCAAATAGATAGTTTATTAAAAGGTATCGAAGAAGGTAAAATTCCTTCTTGGGCAGCTCCTGCTGTAGCTAGTGTTGAACAAATGTTAGCTCAACGTGGTATGTCTGCATCGACTGTAGGTAGAGATGCTTTAATTAATACAATTATAGGTGCTGCTATTCCAATAGCACAATCAAATGCTCAAGCAATTCAAGCTTCAGTATCGCAACAAAAAAGTATTGAAGCTCAACAGAATATACGACAAGCTGAATTAAATCAGCAAGTTGCAATGCAAAATGCTAATCAAGTTTTTCAAATGGATATGGCTCAGTTTAATGCTGACCAACAAACAGCTTTATCTAACAGTAAGTTTTTACAAACTGTAAGTATTCAAGAAGCAAACTTTGACCAACAAGCTACAGTTCAAAATGCTGCTTTAATGGCTCAATTAAATATAGCAGAAGCAGACCAAAATACAAAATTAGGAATTGAGAATGCAAGAGCATTTTTACAAATGGACATGGCTAATTTAAGTTCAGAACAACAAGCAAATGTCCTTACTGCACAGCTTGAACAACAAAGAGTATTAAGTAATCAATCAGCAGAAAATGCAAGATTACAATTTAATGCTACAAGTGAAAATCAAGTAAATCAATTCATGGCAAATCTTTCTACGAACATTGCTTTAAACAATGCACAACGTATGGATGCCATGGCTCAATTCAATACAACTCAAAAAAACCAAGCATTTGCACAACAGTTCCAAGCAAACATTGATGCAGATAAATTCAATAGTCAATTAGCAGCTCAAGTAGAACAATTTAATGCTCAACAACAATTTGCAAGAGACCAGTTTAATGCTCAAAATTCTTTAGTTATAGAGCAAAGTAATGTTCAATGGAGACGAGATATAACAAAAGCTGATACAGCAATACAAAACCAAATAAATATGCAAAACGCTCAAAATAGTTTTGCTATGTCTCAAGCAGCTCAAGCTCAACTTTGGCAAGAACTTAGAGATGAATTTGATTATATATTTAAAGCATCAGAAAATGCTGAAAATAGAAAAACAAATATTGCTGTAGCAGGAATGCAAGGTGGTGAAGGTGCTGCTTATAAAAGAGATTCTTGGATGAATAACTTAACAAAAGTAATAAATACATTTGGGTAAAATAATATGAAAAAAATATTTAAGAAAATATTCCGTGGTATTAAAAAAGTTTTTAGACCTATTGGTAGAGAACTTAAAAAAGGTTTAAAAGGAATAGGAAAGTTTTTTGGTAAGCTTGGTCCTATTGGTACTCTTGCATTAAGTTTAATGTTACCCGGCATAGGCTCGGCACTTACGTCATTTGGAGCTTGGGCAGGTGTTGGTGCGGGTGCAGCAGCTCCTTTTTCAGGAACTATTTTTGGACCTTTAGGTAAAGTTATTCAAGGTGTAGCTAGAGTTGGAAGTAAAGTTGGACAAGTTTATAATTCTGTTTCTAGTTTTGTTGGAGATACAATAAAAGCTATTCCCGGAGTTGGCGATGCTTATAAAGGATTTTCAAACTGGGTATCAACTAAAATGGATAATACACGTAGAATGTTTGGCTTAGAAACTTCTATGGATACTAAAGGATTTGAAGCAGCTTTATCAGATAATGCTAAAGCAGTAGAAAATTTAACAGATGTTAATGCTACTTTTACTCCTAAAGAAATAGCTCAACCTATTGATTCTATTAAAGATATGCAAGGAGCTGAAACATCAATAAAAAGTTCTCGCCTTTCTGATGAAGAATTATTTGCACAAGCAGAAAAACAATCTTTACTTGCAGAGCCTCCAACTACAAAAACTAATTTAGAAATGTTTCCTGAACGTGAAACAATTGAAGTTCCAATTGGCTATGAAGTTAAAACAAATGAAACGCTTAAACCATTTTCAACTAAAAAAAATCCATTTAATCAATATGAATTAAAAACAAAAACAGTATTTAAAGATGAATTAACTCCAGAAAAATTAGATTTGGTTAATGTAGACGATACAACATATTTTACAAATTTTGAAAATTCTAGAGTAGCTCGTGTTGAAAAATACTATAATGAATTAGATAAAGAAGCACAAGCAGAACTTTTAAAAAATCCTAAAGGATTAGAAAGAGTTGTGGTTGGACAAGATGTAGCTGCATTAGGAAAACCAGCAGCAGTTGTTGGTAGTATTTTAGCTCCTGATGAGCCTGAAGATACAGGAACAAGTGGAGGTTATGTACAACCTTTACCAACTGATACAGATGTTAGAAACTACACAGATTCAGTTGCAGGAACATACGCTGCATTAGGATACAAAGGAGATAATAGTTTAAATAGTTATGCAATGTTTGGTGGTTATGGTAATACACCTTTTAATTTTATGCAAACATATGCTAGACCTGTTACTCAACCAGTAATGACAACTCCAATGCCTTCATTTTAATATAGGATAAATTATGGAAAAAATTTCAACAAACGAAATTATAGCAAGAGGAGGATTTAGAGGTGCTATACCCGGACAATCTTTAACTAATTCTCCTTCACAAAAATATCCTTGGGAACAAGCTCCAGAATATTCAAATGTTACTAAAGCTCAAATGTATTTATTTGAAAAACTTACAGAAAGAGAAGTTTTTTTAAGTGTGACAGATGCTATTTCTGAAGGTATACCTATTGATATTTTAACAAGAACAATTCTATATGATGGATATTCAAAGGGTCTTTGGGATGCAGATTTAATGTTGTTATTAATTGAACCGACTGCTATTATTTTAATGGCGTTAGCAGAAAGAACAGGTTTAGATTATACATTAGAAGATGGTGACCAAGATGAGTATGATGAAACTGACCCAGAAGCTCAACAAAAAGGTTTTAACAAAATGAAAGATGTTGCTTCTTCAGTTAAAGGAGCAATAACTAGTAAAGTTAGTGGGCTGGATAAAAATTCAGCAGCTTTAGCTTCACAAGTTCAAAAAGGTCTAGATGCAATTCCACAAGATATTGTTGAGGAAGCACAAGAAAATATAAAAGCTAAATCATTATTGGAGAAAGATAATGTCTAAAAGAAATCCATATACTCAAGATATAACCCCAACAGTAAAAGCTTTAGAAAAGTCTAGAAAACCAAGTTATTCTGAACAAGCATTTGATTTATTAACAACTTATGTAGATAAACAAAATCAAAAAGTTAATGATAACTTAAAAACATTGCAATCAGATTTTACGTTTGAAAAACAAAAATTAAATAAAGATATTGGAAACTATAGAAAAATTTTAGAAATCCAAGAAGAAATAAACAAAACGTATGGTGGTGATGTAAGAGCTTACGCAAGAGCCGATAGAATAAAAGCATATAAAAATCAAGTTGCAGATTACTATAATTTAAAAGGCGATGAAGGTTTTAAAATTTATGATGAACCTGATAGTGTTTTTGCAGAATATGTTCAACCTCAAGTTGATACAATGGTTACAAATTTAAACAATGCTTTTACTACTGCTGAAAAACTAGATTTTTCTAAAGACTTTACACCTGACCAAATAGATAAATTATTTTTACAAGAAATTAATAAACTTCCTAAAGCTTCTCAAAAAGATATTGCCGGAACTATTGGTGATTTATTTATGGGTAAAGGTTTAAATCTTGAAACTGATTATAATGGTGCAAGACAACAAATATTAGATAGAATTTATTCCACAGTTCCTAACGAAGAACTTGGTAAGCTTGGCGAAACATTACAAAATTTATACACAGTTGACCCTCAACTAGCTCAAAAATTTGAAAAAGAAATTGTTCCTAATGTTAAAGTAGGAACTGACCAAACTATTGTAAGTGATACTCAAGAAATACCATTACCAGATGGGTCTAAACAAAAAGTAAATGTTTCGTTTATTCAATATATTGACAATCAAGGAAAAGTTCAATCTACTTCAAAATCTGTTACACCTTTATATACAGTTGAAAGTGATGCATTAGTAGATTTGCAAACAGCTAAAACTTTTATTTCTTCTTTAAATCCAGAAGGTCAAAAAATATATAAGGCTCAAAGAGAAGACGGAAAAAGTTATAATGAAACTGTTCAAGAAATTGTAAAAGACCCAAGTTTATTTAAAGATGAAGATTTTGAAAATTTTAGAGGACAAGTATATAGTCCAAGCGGACAACAAATTTTTAACAAAATTTATAATCAATGGTTAGTAGAAAATAATTTTGCAAAAGCTGATATTATGAATCCAACTGCTGCTCCTAAAATTTTAGAAGATGTAAAAGCAATTTTAGATGAAGGTAAAATATATAAAAATAAAGCAGGGGTTGAATATGTAGATTTTCAAGATTATATACAACAGTATATTATTAATCCTTATCAAGCAGGTAGAGGTCCAATTGGAACACAAGAAGTTTTAGGAAAAAATTCTAAAGAAATTGTTACGACTGAAACTGGCGGACAAAAAATTAAAGCATATGAAATAAATTCAAAAAGTTTTGAGACTCCATTATTTAATCAATCTATGTCTGGAGATAATCCCAATATTATTGATGATTCTAATAATCAAATATCCTTGCCAGTTTATGTTGCTCAAAGTTTAAACATAGAAGATAAATTAGAAGACTTACAAGAAGATTATAATAATAAATCTTTTACAATGGTTTCTCCAGAAGGTATATATTTTAATAAAGAAAATCCAGTAATTGTTCCTCAAGAAAATTTAAGTGCAATTGGAATTCAAGATATTCAAGAAGATATTGAATTTGGTTATGATATACAAAGTGGAAAAGTTGTTGTACGTCCTGTTTCAAAACCAATAGTTGAAGAACTATTAAAAGACGATACTACTTTAACAGGCTTTGAAGAGTTTAATCAATCTATGAGAGAACGAGGAAGGCAAATAAAAGAAACAAGACAAGCAGACCGAGACTTAGTTGGAGATTTTAGAGATAGTGTTTCTTCTATTACAGCTGATTTAGTTCCAACTCCAATTAGTTTCTTTACTCAAACAAGTAGAGAAAAAAATGAGGCTGAAGCACTTTCCATTATTAGAGATGAAGTACAAGAAAAATTTGGTATTGATATACCAAAAATTTTAAGACAATCTATAGGTATTACTTCTACTGTATCTCAAAATAAAGAAAATATTCCTGAAATTATAAACTATATTGAAACTCGTAAAAAACAAATTTTAGAAAACTTAAATACAAATAATGATTCTTTGTTAAATAAATCTTAACAAACTCTTATAGAAATTAAAAATATTATATGCCTAAAATAATTCCTACACAAACAACTCAGTCAAGTTATACTGAACCTGTACAATCTACTACTTCTTTTAATCCTAATTTTATTTCAGAAAAAGAAGCAGTAAGATATGCTGCTAAAATGGGTGCTACTGATTCAATGAGGGGTATTCAACAAATATTTGGAAACTTAACAGGTAACGAAGATTTAATAGAAAAGTTAAAAGAAAAAGACAATAAGTTAAAAAAGATTTTTGAAAATTCAGAATATGGTGGAAAAGCAGAAGCAGCTTATTTTGGCTCTGCTGTAGCTTTAGACCCGGTTGGTTGGATTCCATTTGTTGGTTGGGCTAAAAAAGCTAAAACAGCAAAAGATGGTTTAAAGTATGGAATGACTTTGGGAGAATCTGTAAGATATGGGGGTGCTGTAGGAGCTGGATACAGTAGTGTAGGATACTATGGTGAAGATGATATATCTAGAGCTGAAGGTATTTTATATGGTGGAGCTGGTGGAGCAGGTTTAGGTTATTTAGGAGCTAAAATTAGTAATGCAGTTTCTCAAAGATTAGGAAAAAAAGACCCGTTCATTCCTTCAATGGAACAAAGACAAAAATTATTTGCAGAACAAAAAGTAGAAGAAGCTAAACAAGGAAAAATGCTAACTCCCGAGCAAGTTAAAGAAGTTGAAGAAGCAGCCATTGAAGCTATTAAAGAAAAACCTACAAGTAAATTATCTAAATCTATTACAGGTTTAAATATAAGAAAAAATTACGAAGACATTGTAGGTAATAAAGTTTGGGATGTTGCAGTTCAAAACTGGGGTTCTGGTCTTGTGGGTATAGCAGCAGCTTCAGGAGGCTATAATGCTTTAGAAGACCCAGAAGCATCTGAATTACAAAAGTTTGGAGCAGCAATTGCTATGGGATTAGCTGGTGCTGGAGGTGTTAAAGCATTAAAACGAATACCATTAAAAGATGATGTTACTTTAGGAGAATTAATATCAAAAGGAATGGTTGATAATTATGGATTAGACCCAGAATATGTTATTTTAAAAAAAGGAACTCTTGCAAATATAAATTCTTTAAGACAACAATTTACTGATATTGTTAGAGCAACACAAAAAGGTTTAACAGACGAAGAACAAAAAGTATTATATGGTATGATACATGGAGTTATGGATGATGTTCCTGATTTAACAAAATTAAAAGATTCTTCTAGAGAATTAATTAAAAATGTTGGTGAAGAAATGGTAAACGTTGGTTTACTTGACCCGAAAGTTTTTAGAAAAAACGCAGAAACATATTTACATAGAAGTTATAATAGAGTACAAGATGGCACAGCAGCTCCTGAAGTTATACAAGCTGCACGTAAATTTAAAATTATTGGTGATGAGCTTAGACCACGAGGTATTACAAAAAAGACTACATTAAAAGCTTACAATAATCCTGAGTCAATGTGGCAAAAAGAAAAATGGGAAATACTAAACGATAGTGACCCACAAAATATTTTAGTCAGACGAGATTACACAAAAGAAGAAAGATTGGCTATGGGTGAAATTGAAAATGCTTCTTTTGCTATTGCCGAAACCGGTAGGCTTATGACCAATGATTTAGCAGCTTATAAATTGTTTGCTAATATTGCAGATAGTAGATTTTCTTTAACACCAGAACAGTTTGCAAAAAAAGTTTCTGATGGAGATATTATTGAAGATGCTTATATACAAATGCCAGACACAACAAAATTTAAAGGCAAGTCTTTTGAAGTATATGAGTATGGAAAACTTGCTGACCAATATGTTCCGAAAGAAGTTGCAGAAGATTTAAGACAGTATGTACCAACAACTAAAAATGAATTTCAAAAAAAATTAGGAAAAGGATATTTAGATTTAGTAAGACTTTGGAAAAAATCTAAAACAGCATGGAATCCAGTTGTTCATACAAACAACACACTATCTAATGTTTTAATGTATGACAATGCTAATGGTCAATATAAATTTTTAAAGCAAGGGTTTGATGAACTTAGAAAAGGTTTTGAAGGAAATCCTAATGCACAAATTTATAATTTAGCAAAACAAAATGGTGTTTTAGATGTTGATATTTTAAGTAGAGAACTAACTGATGAAGGTGCTGATGCTTTATCTAGAGCAATAAAAGATTTATCAAATGAAAATATAGACGAAGTATCTAGGTCTTTTAATTTTTCTAAAAAAATATACACAGGCTTAAATAAAATAGGTGGTAAAGCTTATGATATGACATTCAGAAGAATGGAAAATTGGTATCAAGCAGAAGACCAAGTTTTTAGAATGGCATTATTTATGGACCGACTTAATAAAGGACTAAGCCCAGCAGAAGCAGCAGCAGATGCAAAAAGATGGTTTATTGATTATGATATTAATGCTCCATTAATTAATACTTTAAAAAATTCAGCAACACCTTTTATTAGTTACACCTATAGAGTTGTTCCACTGTTAGCAGAAACAGCAGCTAAAAGACCTTGGAAGTTTGCAAAGTGGGCAGCATTTGCTGGTACTTTAAATGAAATAGGAAGCAGATATGGCGTAGGCTCTGAAGAAGCTGAACGTGTTTTATTACCTGAAAGATTTAAACAAAGAACTTATGGTCTTCCTTTTATGCCTGAAACATTTATTAAAACTCCTTTTAAAGCAGGGGTTAGTGCTCAAAGCGGGGAACCAACACCTTTATACATAGACACAACAAGATTTATTCCGGGTGGTGATATATTTTCTTTAAGTGAAAAAGGAATGCCACTACCAATCCCAGTTCCATTTAGTAAAGCTATAACAGGAGAACAAAAATTATTTACTGTTCCACAAGCAGTAAGTCCAAGTTTTGGAGTGTTAGGTGAAATTTTAGCACCTGCTATGTTTGGAGTAGACCCATTTACTTTACAAAAAGTTGATGGATTAGGATTAGAAAATGATGCGAAAGTAAAACTACAACATATATTAAGCAGATTAAATCCTAATATTCCTATACCATATATGTTCCCTGAAAAGTATGAATCTTTTAGTTCTAAAAAAATTCGTGAAGCATTTGAACAAAACATTTCAGAAGGACAAAAAAAATATGGAACTCAATATAGTCCATTAGAAGCAATTATGTCTTCGTTTGGTTTTAAATTACAACCAGTTGAAATAGCAAAACTATTACGAATAGAAGATGTTAGATTTAAAAATGTTTATGGAGAAGCTAGAAAAAAATATTTTGCTTTAATGAGAAAGTATAAAGAAAATCCTACAGAAAAAAATAGAGAAAGTATCCAAAAAGAAATTGATGAGTTGTATAGAGTAATAGAAAATGCAGAAAGAATTACTACTGCAAAAAGATTACAATTTGGAGAAGCTTTAGAAAGGAATGGTAAAAGGTTTGGTGGTGAAGTTTTAGACCCTAAGTATCCTGTTACTGATGTAAAAAATAATCCTTCAGAAAGAAAAAATGAGTTTACTCAAGAACCATTTTTAAAAGACGAAGAAGAAAATTTAAGATTACCTTTTTCTTGGGGAGGAAGTTTAACATCGTTTGAGCCTTTAGCAAACGAATTACAAAACTTAGCAAATATGCAAGAATCTGAACAAGCTTCTACACTTAACTTAGGTGCAATACCTATGGAAACTGTTGAAAGACAAACGATAAGTAATAGAATTCAACAACGTAGAGCCGGGTTTAGTGAAGGTGGAATTTATGATAGAGTAGGTAAATTATTTGGCATTGGAAAAGAACAACAAAGAGAAAATGAAAAACAAGCTGCTGCTCTTATTAATGCTGCTGTAAAAAATGGACAAATAAATGAAAGAGAAGCTATACCAGTTGATAAATATGGTTTTGTAGCAGGAAATACTGGAGAAGTGTTTAATGCTGTCAATCATGGTTTGTTAAGTTATAAATATGGTAAAGGACCTATTTCAAGATTAGCATTACAAGCTAAAGAAATTGGTCAAGGATTTTCAAGACCTGAAGATTCTAAAATTGATGCTTTAAATAACTCTGTTGGTTTTGATATTAGAGGCAAAGTTAATTCTATTGATGAAGCAGGAAATGTTTTAATAAATAAAGTTATAGAAAGCAGAAACAAAACTCAACAAGGTGAAAAATTAACTGTTGGTAAAGATTTATTTTTAACATTTGAAGATATACAAAGATTATAAAATGAACATCGAACAATGTAAAGCTGAAATCAAACGACACGAGGGCGAAGTCCTAGAGATTTATATGGATAGTTTAGGCTATAAGACTCTAGGAGTTGGTCATCTATGTCAACCTAATGACCTTGAATATGATTGGGAAGTTGGTACACCTGTATCTCAAGAGGTTGTAGATAGATACTACACCATAGACTTTGATAGACACTATGCAGAAGCTATACATGTGTTTGGTGATAAAGAAGAATTTTATAAACTACCTGAAAAGATACAGCATGTGTTAGTCAACATGTGTTTTAATTTAGGTGGTACAAGGCTTTCAAAGTTTCGCAAGATGCTACAGGCTTGTAGAGAACACAACTGGAAAGAAATGTCAGCTCAAATGCAAGACAGTCGTTGGTTTACTCAAGTAGGTAGGCGTAGTATTGAACTACAACAAATTGTTTTAGACCAAATCTAATGCTACTCTATACAGAAAAACAATTAGACAAAGCTTATCGTATAGATTGTAAAGCTCGTACTCGATGTAATGAACCTTGGGTACAGCGAGAAGACTTTAGACCTTTATATGAAGATTTATTAGAGTCTTACATGATTGCATACAACGAAGATAATATACTTGGTTCAGATGTACCAGAGTATCTTCTTGATGCTGTAAACGATTTACTGGAATCAACACTAACACTAGGAGACTAAGATGAAAAAATTAAAAAATATATTAGGAACTCTAGCACCCACACTTGGTGCAGCTTTAGGTGGTCCAATAGGTGGACAAGCTGGGCAAATACTAAGCAGTGTATTAGGTGTAGAGAACAATCCTAAGTCTCTTGAACAAGCTATGAATAATTTATCAGCCGAGCAAATGGCTGAACTTAAAATAGCTGAAAACGATTTTAAAGTTCAAATGAAAGAACTAGAGGTTGATATATTTGAATTAGAGGTAAACGATAAACAAGATGCTAGACAAAAGTTTAGTAAAGATTGGACACCAAAAATATTAGGAATAATTACTTTAACAGGCTTTTTTAGTTATATATTTTTAGTAACACTACAACCACCTGACAGTACTTCAGATACCATTGTATCTTTAGTGTTAGGATACTTAGGAGGATTGGCAAGTGCTGTAATAAGTTTTTACTTTGGTGCTTCTAATACTCCGGATAAAGATGAGTAGTGAAAGAGTTTATAAGTGCCATAGAAACCATAGGCATACCGGCTGCTGCTGCAATTGGTCTAGGTTATTTAGTATGGACACTCTTTAAAAGTTTAATTTCGGACATACATAAAAAATTAGATACGCAACATGGAA
>Ga0208767_1003279_pt1 | contig 11851 bp, 10 predicted proteins | sample VirMetDEL_Mar_21_FD_184514 | JGI IMG/M metagenome (GOLD analysis project Ga0208767, IMG submission 184514) | Aqueous microbial communities from the Delaware River and Bay under freshwater to marine salinity gradient to study organic matter... | ecosystem: Environmental > Aquatic > Marine >... | reverse complement strand
TTAGGTTTGTTGGCACGGTGGCCTCTTGCTTTTGCCATTTTGTTACCTCTTGTTAGCGGGGCTACTTTGGCTTGTAGGTAGCCGCTTCGGTTGGGTCGGGGCCGTTGTTAACGGGTAGCCGACGAATAGTCTAGGGATTTACGTTTTAAATCTTGTGCAAGCTTATCTTCCATCATAATCCCATTTAAATCTGTAAGTATTTGTTTTAAATCTTGAGTGCTTGTGGCATTTACTTGAAGACGAGCATTCTTGCCCTGCCCTTTAATGCTAAGTTGTTCATTATTAACAAGGGCTTTTTCTCTTTCATTAGAGTTCATGTAAGTTGAAAACGCTCTTTTTATTGCCATATTTAATTCTTTAGGCTTTGCGCCTCGTCTCATGGCTACAGTATTTAACACGGCGTTTATGTACTTGTGTTCAGCCCTGCCTCTTTGTGCTGGCGTAGCTGCTACTGGATACAGTCCCTCTATGCTCTCTTTTCCTGTAACTACGTCAATTATTTGTTGCAATGCACCTCTGTTTTTAAATCTACGTTCAATTTGATCTGCCCCCTTGTGCATGATCTCATGTATAAGCACTCTTTCGTAGGGAACTCCTTCCAATTCTGCGGCAGATTGAGCATAATCCCCCAGCACTGGATGTCTAAAGTTTGGGCCTCTCATCCCAATAAATCCCTGTGGTTGATTAAGAGTTTTAGCTGCGTCTGATTCTGCTCTTCTAAATACACCGACAGCACCGGAAGACACAGGTATAGGAGAGGATATTGGTGCTACAAACTCAGATATAGATTGACTTCCTTCTAATCCCGCCGTAAACACGGGATCACGATCTGCTATACTAAGTAAAGACTCTTCAAGTTCAGCGTCTAATTGTTGGATAGCAGCAAACTTTTCAGGATCAGAGTTTTGAAGCTGATCAAAATACTCTTGTGCTTCTAGTTCGTAAGCACCCTTGCCCAGTTCTCCTTCAGGTAAAAGACGTAAGTTACTGGTATCTATTTCCCCGCCATTAGCTAACTTTTTTCTAGCGAGGAATCCACCCCCCGCTGCACCCACCGGCTGCTGCCCGTTCTCTTCAATGCGCTTGGATGTTTCTTTTTTGCCGCGATTGTTGATTTTTTCTAGGCGGTCATACCCAATGATCTTAGCGATTGCTGGGGGCACGAGTACCTCACCGCGAGACACGGCCACGTCAACCTGTTCTTTCGACGGTGCTGCCGACCCCTGCTTACCCGCTTTTGCATAGGCATCGTTGAGCATCTTGGCTATGTCTTCTTCGCCCGCAAATTCGACGGCTGCAGCGTTGATGACAAACGTACCCTCTTGAACGCTCATAGGCTTGTCGTCAGCCACTGTAGCAGCTTCGGGTACCTGTGACGGCGGACGTTCTACAAAGCCCGCTGGTGAGGCTCCTACAGCCCCTCCGGGTGCGTATCCTACGCGACCCCCCAAAGCCCTTCTACCGCCGTAACCACCGTATCCTTTTGGATCAGACCTCTGACTACCGCTGCTGTCTCTGCCGTATCCGGATGGTTGTCTGCCTTGCGTGTCGCTTTCTTTATTTTCCCTCTCAGATTCCCTTGTACCGCTATTAACATTTATACTTTCTTGCGCTGCTATTGCGTCTGCTCTCTCTTGTCTTTTTCTTGCGTCTTCTTGTTCTTGCGCTGCTACTTTTTCATTCTCTACTCTTTGTTTCTTTTCTGCAGGTGTTTCACCCAGTATGTTCTTTACAAAATTTGACGAAAACTCTTTAGCTTCTCTTAGGTGAGAGTTGTAGGTGTCGTCGTCAACACTGCTTGTCCTATGAAATATGCCAGTTTTGAATTGTTTCATGTGAGCGTCTAACGCCTGTTTCAAGTCAAGTGCTTGATCAGAACTGAGGGTGGATGTATGCCCCATGTCAGCGGCTATTTTATTAGCAAAGTCATTTCGTGCTTTTGTAGCTTGACTTGCGGTAACATTTTGAGTTGATCCATCAGACCCTAATATCGTTCCGTAGGCATCCATCGCAACGCCCGTGGCTGTAACCAACGCCTCTTTTCCTGAATTTTCATATGCGCCATTCGCAAAAGGTTTGGAACTGACTATTTCTTTCATCATGCCCGGAAGGAAACCCTTACTCATGTGTTCCAAACCAGCCATCTGCTTTTGAGTGCCCTGAAACACCCCAGAAAAAAACTTTTCACCCGGCTTTCGGTAAACCAGTTGTCCGTTTAGTTCAAACATGGTGCCACCACTGCCGCCCGTTGCAGCGATTGAGTCGGCTGTTTCTTTTTGTTTTTTGCGATTTAGTTCACCCATAGCACTTAGGGCGGGTCCACCAAGCGGCCCAACCCCCAGCATAAGCCCTACACCAGCCCCTATTGCCCCTTCTGGAGTTTTGTACATGTCAGCAATAGCTTTGCCAAAATCACTAAACGACCTATCTTTTTTTGCATTGTCTTTTATTGCTTTAGCGGGATCGACGTAATCGTTTATAACTTCGTTAAAATCTTTTGTTTTAAAATCAAACGAACTTCCGCCACCAAGTGTGACTCCTGCGCCAAAAATAGTCGGTCTGTCTTCGTCGCTTTTTACAGGTGCAAGAACATTTGGCTGTACGTTTTGATCGTCATCGTCGTCATCGTCGTCATCGTCGCCAATAACTACTGGATCAGTGATTGTTGGCATGTTGTAAAAATCAACAAACCCTTTTTGATACTCGTCCTGTGTTATTTCAGATGTAGGATCAAAGTACGGAGTGCTGCTAGTCACGGTAGTAGTGCCAGTCGTTGTTGTGTCGTTTTCAGCCATTGTTCTTTACCACTGCCTCGTAGCTATCCTTCAGTTGAAGGAGGGTTTCCAGTAAAGCCAGCTTCCCCTGCAACTGGCGCAGTTCCGACTCCGATTGTGCCGTTACCACGGCCCGAATCGTCAAGCCCTTGAGGTCCGTCAGGTACTCCTGCAGGGGCACCCATTCCTTGCTGTTGAGCATCGGGGCCAGCTTGCGGGCTTGGTCCTTGTTGAGCATTTTGCATCATCCCTTGTAACATCTGTGCGTATACTTGCGCTTCGTTTTGATCGTTGACCAAGCTATCCGGATCGATGTCCTGTGATATAGCCAGTTCACGCATCAGGTTTGGTATCTTTACAAACGGAGCAAGCATGGGGTTTGCTACGGTTTGCAACAGTGAAGTGAGACGCTGTGTGCGGACTTCTTTTTGCATGACGGCTGCTACGCCACGCGGTTTAATTTCTAGGTCGCCTGTAATGTCTTCGATGTTTTCACCAAACTGCATATTCCATTGAAAGAATGCTTCACCGATTGGCTTGAGAAGATGATCGTCGATGTTCTTAATGACGGTCTTCATAGACAAGCCCGCACTGCCCATCAGCATAGACAGACCTGCAGCGGTACGTCCTGTGCCCGTAACTCCGGTTTGTCCGTGAGTGATAGATGGTATGCCCGTCTCTTCGTCAGCAAGCTGCCGCGATATCTGATACATCTGTATGTTTTCACCGGCTGTGTTCGGAAACTTTAGTCCGTTAACAGCAGTACCCGTTACGCCTGATTGACGACGGAATATCTTGCCGGGGAAGATGTCCATGTTTTGTCCGGGGACAAGGGACGCTTCGTCCACATCAAAGACAAGGTTGCCAGCGAGGGCCAGATTGTCGATTGCCATACGAACGTGGCCGTTCATCAGCATCTGTGCATCTTCCATGTTCTCAGCTACACCGACACCCCAGATTTGATAGGGGTTGATTTCGAACGGAAACGACTGGTAGGGTATACGTGCTGGAGTAAACGGGTTAACAACGCAGCGAAGGATCATTGTACCACACACCCAGACGTTGACCTGCATCTGATCAAACTCAGACATGTCCTCTGCGCCTTCGAAGCCTACTTCTTTTGCAAACTTCGAGTCTAGGACACCCCAATACTCAAGGACTTCGTACCGATTCTCAGAGATGTGGGGTTCTGTTTCATCTTCACGGATTGTGTCTTCGTAGTATTTGTCTTCGTAGTTTGGCCCTTTTGCAAGGCACTCTTGAACTGCTTCTGCGTCGAAGTGGGGACGCATGATAAGACTACGTAGCTGCTGCCTATTCATACGATGCCGTTCAATGACGTATTCGCAGTCTTCTACAGACGTGGCAGATGGATCAGGATGGAAGTCCCAACAAGAAACGTGTTCGATACGAGGAACAGTGCGTTCGTACGGGGTGTACTCGCGTTCACCTTCTTCGTTTGTTGTCCACTTGTGTACTCGCTTATAGAAGTTAAACGGACCTTTGATTACACCTGTGCCAAACAGAGAGGCTTCGAAGATAGCCTTGCGAAACTCACTGACGGCATTGGTATCAAGCAACTGATCGTGGATACACTTCTCCATCTTTCGTGCTTGTTCTTTTGCAGGTTCGAACTGTGGCTCACCTACGCGAGACTTACCTGCAAGTACCATATCACCAAAGTCTTTGCCGTACGATCCTAACTTGTGTGGATCATCTGCTTTCATAGCACCGGGTGCTAATGCTCTCCCGTCTCCCGGAAACCCGTAGGGGTCATCCGGCTGTTGGGCTGCTTCGTCAGCGGGGGTACGCATGTGAGCAAACTCTTCGATGCCTTCCGGCATAGGAGTTGACTCTACGACAAGTGGAAACTTCTTATTGGCAAACAAGATGTCGATAATTTGTCCGTACGCAGCAAGAACTTTTGTCTTGGTGATTTTAATAAACACCTTTGACTTCTCGCTGTCGCGGTACTGCGTTGTGGTATCGTAGATTCCACGAAAGTTTTTGTACGCTTGCAGCCACCGCTGTTCGTTTGAGAACCGTCCGTTTTCTGCATCGTCAAACCGTGCCCGTATGTGGCCCGCAAGTCCGGGCATTTGTTCTGCAGGGCTAGTAATCGGAATCGCTCGTTCGTCTTCCGGCTCTAGAAAATTATCGGCCATGTCGCTTCCTTAGTAGTCGCGTTCGTCTGCCATCTTAAACAGTGAAGCTTCCACAGTTGGTTTGGTTTGTTTCTTAGGCATAGCTTCGATCATTGGTCCGGTTTGGACACGAGTATCAAACTCTAGCTTTTCGCGGTAGAGTGTAGATGCGCCTTCGTCTTTATCAACGCTGGTTTTGTCTGCGTTCATAATGTATGATGCACCGTAGTTATAGTTATTACCGGGCATAGGTTTTTCTCCCCTATGGTTGTTGTTCTGTATTTAAGAAACTTTTTCCCGGTATAGGCCGGGACATAAGTTGTTGTTGTCTTGCCCTTTGAATGCGGGCCGCATCTTCATCTTCTACTGTTTGTGCAGCTTGTGCTGACAAGTCTTCCATTTCTTGTTGACTTTGAATAGCCCTGTCATCTTCTGTTAGTTCTTGATTAGCCATAGTTCCAGAAGGAATTAATACATCTGCTATAGGAATTCGTCCTGCCGCTACTCTTCCTAAAACTTTCTTTAAACTTGTTTCTCCCGCAACATCTATAGCTACATCCCTAACAACTTCTGATCCCGCTGCTGCTGCATCTTCAGATGTTATAACACTTGCGGCTGTTCCAGCGGCTATAGTACCCGGCACAATAAGTGATTTAAACTTAAATCCAGCCTTTTCCATAGCGGACCTTGTTTCCGGTGATAGATCGTTTAGGGAAGCTGGTGCAGGTTTTTCTGCAGGAATAGGTTGTGCAGTGGGGGCTGCAGACGGTGCAGGTTGATCAAACATACCGGGAATACCATACGATGTTTTGGTGACTGTTTGAGTCTCAGGGTCAAATCTGTCAACAACACTAGCACCCTCTACTTCATCAAACCAATTACCCACAGCCTGTGCAGCATCACGTTCTGCTGGATAGAATGTACCGCGTGGACGAACTAAATATCCTGACTTAGCCGTCCTTGATCTAGTTTCTGCACCAGATTTCTGACTGCGACCCTGTAAAAAGTCCAACATTGCATCAGACATTTGAACTTCAAAAGCTGCAACATTTGCAAACACATTACGAAGAAGAGCCGCACCAAATTTACCCTTTTTATCTGCGCCTGTGTACGCTGGATCGTCAGGAACAAGTGTGTTAAATTCTTTGTTGTTTATGTTGTCCTTGATAATGGGAGTAGAAGTTCTAATACGAGAAAGAACTTCTGTCATATCTGTTGTATTTACCTGTCGATATTTTCCGTCTTTTCCTGTTATTACAAACACCGGTGCAGCTTTACCTGCTTTGATTTGATTTTCAATAAATGAACGAATGCCAACATCTAGTTGGTTAGCAGCTAAACGCTGTTGAAGACGGGCGTGTGATTGTTCATTTAGCGGTACATCTTGAGGGATGGCTTGTCCACGTTTACCACCCACTTTTTGTGCGCCTGTACGTTTTTCAAGTTCTGGAGTAGCTTTAGTTTGGGGAGTGATTTCGATTGTGCCCCTGTCAACTTTGTACTCTGCACCAGTTAGACCAGCAATCGCCCCACTACGATATCCTGTTTGTAAGTTCACGTAAATTGCGTCTGCAATTACAGCGTCGTTGCCCCCGCCTTCACGAATAGCATTCAACTGCTGCATAAATTCTCCCCAGCCCTGTTTGTTTTGCGCTATAATTGCAATCTCAGTTTGCTTTGGAGCAGATACTCTTTCACCGAAAATATTGAATGTCTGAGGGTCGTTGGCTTCTAGGCCGGGAAGAAGATTCAAAGCAGAAGAGTTAGGGTCTGCGTTGAATATCTGTCTGTTTACATCCTTAGATATTAAACGAAGATCATCTTGAAGAGAATTAGCTGCACCTTGACTTTTTGCCCCTTCTAACATGGTGTCCACAGGGCGAACACCACTTTCGTCGGGTGTAAATGCCTGTACAAGAGGCATATCACCATACTGCTTTAAGGTTCCCTTTGCACTAAACCTTGCTATGGTGCCCGCGCCTCTTGCGTTGTAAGCATCAGCAGCTTCACGCAAAGTAATTTGGGTTGGGTCTTTTTGTTCTGCCATAGGTTAGTATCCGAATACTTCGTCTTGAACTTGGTGGACGTGGTTCTTTATAGAACTTAGCTGTTGGTGTATAGAAGTGTAACCACTCATGCGTGTCATCATTCCATAGCGCAAGGCATCGTATGCGTGATCCTCTGCTTTCGTATCTACGTCTTCGCTGTTTGTTTTGGAAAGAGGAATGCCAGCAATCTGCTTGACGATGTTCTGGCACGTAGAAAAGAAACGAATGCGAGGTTCTTCTGTGTATGGATTGTCAGCTAGGCGTCGATGTATTTCCATCTTGCCCTGAATGCGGTTGCGATCTGCAGGGGTCCAACGAACACCTGACCTCATCATCACCTCTGCAATTGAAGGCCCAAAACCTGTCTTGTTCCAGCAAGACGAGTCGAGGACTGTGTAGTGAGGTAGTGGGTCTAGTTGTTCTGCTTCTAGTATTCTATCAGCTAGTTGCTCTGCTGTCAAGTGTTTTTGATATAATTCTCTATATATCCAGATATTGTCATCCCAGTCGATTGCGCCCCACAGGACACATGAGGGTGCTGCATAGCCGTAGTCGGCCATCCGTATGCGCGGCCAGTTCGTTGGAAGTTCGAATGGTTCGACAACATGCTTGGCTCGTGAGAACTCTGGGAAGGCTGCTCCCTCTGCTACGTCCCAGTCCCCTTCGAGAAGTCGTCTGCGTTCGACATCGGGCAGCGATCTCAACATAGCTTCGTATTGACCGTCTGCCATCAAGTGAGGGTTGTCAGTCAAACGGGCCGGAACAAACTTGCGATAGAACAGGGGCTGTCCTGCTTTTTCATGTCCGGGGGGCCAAACAAAATCCCGACGTGTTTCTATGTCGAATGCAGGAAAAGGCTTATTCTCTGGTGTTCCGTCGATGTACATCTTCTTGACCCACCAACCACCCACTCCTCCGGGGTTGGCTGTGCAGCGCATGTACAGGTGTTGCTGGAGTTCAGGATCAGTAGTACGAAGGCGAGAACGCAAGTAATCCCAGACGTAAGCTGTGGGGTACTGTGTAATCTCATCGATGCCTATCCAGTTGAACGCCTGTCCTTGAAAACGAGTAACGTCCTTGTCCTTGTCGAGATAGGTGAACCAGATGGTTGCACCGGATGGAAAAACCCACGTAGACTTAGATTCACGAAACTTCGCACCGGGAAATGCTTTGGTGTATAGCTGGCGTGACTTGTCGATCAGTTCGGTTAGTTCGTCGAGAGTACGCCGCAGTAAGAGGCCACGATGGTTTGCGTTGTGGCAGAAGCGCAGGGGGTCAGCCAAGAGAGCGAAAGATTTACCACCCCCGGCTGCACCGCCATACAATACGTCGCGTTCACCTGCAGACAGAAACTCTTCTTGTGGTCCCTCGTTCGGCTTGAAAACAATCTCGCTGTCCTCAACCAAGTCCGCAACGGCGGCGGGAAGATCAGCGAGGTCACCCTCATCGATGACTGTCGTATCCTTGCCTACAAGTGCTTTTTCTACTTTGCCTATCTTGGTTTCGAGGTTGCGGGCGTAGCGACGTTTGTCCTCTGCTGCCTTTGTTGTCTTGGCTGCACGACGCTTGGCTCCGTTCAGTTTCTTTTGGGCAGCACGGCGGGCACGTTCCTTTACGGACAGGTTGTATGATGCTTTGGGTGCGCTAGGGTCTTTCTTTGGCCGTCCTGCCACCTAATTCTTCTCCGTACTTCCACTGGCCTTACGTCCGCGACAGACTTTGCCACCCGGAGCGTAATTGCTGCGAACCTTGCCGCCAGTACGTAAGTTTTGTTTTTTAGGGGGAATAAGTTCGTTTTTCATTTCAACGTATGACATGTCAGGATTACTATCTATAAAACCTAAAATATCCATAGCTTTGTCAGGAGATAGCTTTTCTCCTTTGAACATCTTCTTCATTGTACTGCCGTGCTTTTTGTACAATCGTTCGAACCGTTCGTCCATACCTCGAATACCGAAGACGTATTTGTTAGACAGAGGATTTTCAGCCATCGATCACGATTCCTTTTCTGCGCTGCTTTGTGCGGGACGACCACGATAAGCCCTACCACCCATGCCTAATTTTTCACGGGGAGTGGTACCACGTGAAGGGTTGGAGCGAGGTAAAGCAATTCCTAGTTCTGTACTATACGCTTTACCCGTAAACCTAGACGTATCTACAGGGCTTTTTGGAGCAGACTTATATTCATTTGCTTTTGCACGTCGTTTATCTAGTCCTTTTCCCGGCTTGCTGTCTAATTTGTTAAGGGGCTTTTGTGTAACTTGCTTTTTTGTTTCAGAATCAAACTCAAGAAGTTTGTTATTCAGTAAGTAAGCTATGTTTTGATTTTCAACAATACCATCATACCGTTTCAGTTTAGACTTAGACAGCAAATCATTTTTGTTTTTAGCTGTTATCTTAACAGCCCCTTTATCAATTGCTTTATTAAGTTCTTTCCTGTCTTCTATTTCTTTTTTTTCAAGAACTGCCATCGATCACGACCTCTTTTTTGGGGGGCAGCAGGACTACACCGTGTACTGCTGTTACGTTGTGGTTGATTGTTTCCGTTTGTTTGACTCCTACACGGTTCAGGAGGCTCTCAGCAGCCTTGAGACGCAGATCATCACCACGTTCGGGGGCGGGGTTGTCAATTGTCGCTACAAGTCTGTTGGCTGCTTTGAATGCATTCATAGATAGAACATCTTTTGTCCGTTCTACAATCTCATCGGCCAGTGTTTTGCGTAACCAAGACGCACTGCCCACCGAATACCCTGCATCTGTGGCTGCAGCAGTGATGTTTCCACCGTTTTCGAAGAGGATTTCAAGAAAAAGGGACTGCTGTTCGGTTAGCTGACGCTGTTTGGGCTTTTGTTGGGGAAGAAGGTTCATAACTTACGTCGATTCCTCTGCGATTACACTGCAATGGGCACCTACAATTACTTTTCCGGGTGTGATAGTGCGTATTTCACGAATCATAGTGACAGCACGGATAGAACACTCGCCCTCTGTCTTGTATGGACCACGTGTGTCTACAAACTGTGTGCAATCTTGAGGGCTGTGTAACCAACATGCAAGGATAATTGCAGTGAACATAGGGATTTCCTGTAAAATAAAGAGAAGTGAGGCGCATTCGTGTCCGATACCACTTGGCTAAATACGAAATATAGTTCGTTGTGGGGTGGTTCGACATGAAAATGCGGCTCACGTCAATAGTATATGAACTTTTTATGCATATGTCAACTTTTTTTCTTGACAAAATTAAAATTTGACTGTACTATGGGCATAGGCCCGCCGGGGTAAACCCCATAGGTACCCGCCGGATACCCACACACTCCCCCAACGTATCCTTTTTACGCATATCGATAACTATCCTGCCATAAAATCGATGGGGGGATTGCTAGGCATATGCTGGGGGGTGGGGTGGCCCTTGCGTGCGCCCGCGCACAGCCAAATTTATTTCCATTTGTCTGCCCTTGCCAAGGTGCCCAACCCCCAAACAAGCCCGCCACATATCCCCGCCACATAATACCGCCGACTATATCGCCCGCGCCCGCGCTCGCGTTCCCTTATTTGTCATGTGGGTAACATACTGGCATGGCCTATTGCGATCACATATCATAGCATCCCCCGAACATAGGCCCGCCGATATTATCCCGCCTATACAATCCGGTGATCTATTAACCGGCACTCACGCAAAACAAAACCCCCGCCACCATTACTGATGACGAGGGTCAAGGGAGGAGTGCGCGGTATTAGCCCCCCGCGCTGGGTAACTGGTTAGGCTGTCTTCTTATATTTAGGGTGAGAAAAAGAATATTCAGCGACCTTCTTAACGGTCTGCTTTTCATCCAAGTAAACATTGACCTTGATATCATTACCATACTGGTCGATGCCCTCAAGCTTTACGACCTTAAACTTCTCATGGGTAGTGGTAATGATTTTTAGTTCGGGGATAAAGTGCTTAGTGCCCTGTGATTTCTTAGCGTGAATATTGAGTTCCATAATGATTCCCTTCCGGAGTTGTTGAGGCGGGCAACCGCGCCCGCCCCATCGTTATGCCACAGCTATGCCGAACGTGCAAGCCGATAAATTTTACGATATCTTGCCGCCGCGCCAGATACGGTCTTGATCTCGACCGCATAGCCGTTCTGCTTTAGAACGTAAAGCATTGCATGGATGGTATGCTTCTTAACGCCCAAGTTTCCGGCAAGGGTGGGCACCGCCTGATAACCGCGCCGCAATTCCTCGATCAAGCGTTGCTGACTGCGGGTGATCTTGGTTGGTTGGGTTGCAACCGTGATAGGGCCAACGGGTGCCAATGGCTCACCATGCATCCCCGTTTGGGGTAAGCTTTCAACCAATGGCTTCCCGTGATCGTTCCAAGCATCACGGAGTTGTTCCCGAAGCTTGGCCCTTTCATCGGCCCGAATTGCGTTCTCAAGGTCTTTCATCATTTCGTGTGTGGTTTTCATTGTTGTGTTCTTTCCGGCCAATGGCCCTAGACTGTTAAAAAGGCGGTGATCAACAAGATCAAAAATACCAAAACCGCCGTTCGATATAAAAATAGGATTGCTTCCAAGTTATACAGCCACCTTTCCATGATTTAGCCAAGCTTCCGACCTGACTAGGTTCCGAACGGCTAGGGATTTATCCAGCCGTTTCTTTTCTGCCCGTCCACCTTTTCTGGCATCGGGCAAGTGGGTTGACCAATGCGTCAAAGCATTAAATGCCGCCCACATGGTCTCGCCCAATTCCCTTGTTTCCTTGCCGTATAGATCAAGCAAGGTTCCAAGCTTTGTTTGGTTTACTGATAATTCCTCGTTATTTTCTGCGACCTTTCCCCCCTTATCGATCAAACCGGAATCAATCAAAACATCATTAAACTGCTTTTCAGTCATTCCGGTAT
>Ga0208767_1003274_pt1 | contig 11861 bp, 17 predicted proteins | sample VirMetDEL_Mar_21_FD_184514 | JGI IMG/M metagenome (GOLD analysis project Ga0208767, IMG submission 184514) | Aqueous microbial communities from the Delaware River and Bay under freshwater to marine salinity gradient to study organic matter... | ecosystem: Environmental > Aquatic > Marine >... | reverse complement strand
TAGTTTTTATAATTAGTAAACATATCTCTCATAGCCATAATAGCAGCAGTATGGTCTACTCCAAACCATTGAAATTCCTTCATTAATACATCTTTTACTACTGAGCTATCATCTAATTGGTGGAGTTTTCCTGGTAGGAGGGAAACAAATTCCTCGTTAAGGAAATCGGTGTGTCCACTCCAATTTGTAGTAATAATAGGTTTTTTAGTTAAACTAAATTCTAAAAGTGGACGACCAAATCCTTCACCTTTAGTTAAGTTAATCATAGCTTTAACTTTGTTGTGGGTATAAATTTCATTTATTTCTTCATCAGTAAACTCTCCTTGTAATAAATAAACATTAGGTAAAGTACGAGCATCTTCTACAGAATTTCTAATCATATCAATTCGTCTAAGAATTTCATTTCTATCCATATAAGAAGTTCCCACTGTAGAAGTTTTTAGAATTAAAGCAGGTGTTTTCTTTTTATTTTTAAAAGCTTCAAAAAATAACCTTACAAGCAACCCTACATTTTTTCTATCATGTCCTATATTACCTTGCATCCAATGTCCCACAAACAAGTAAGCAAATTCTTCTTCGATTTGACTTAAATCAAATGATGATTTTTTAGGTTGGTAAATATCTAAATTAGCACCTTCAATTAATACTTCAACAGGTTTTTGTAGCCCATATTCTCCTACTACTTGATTAGTTTGTTGATTTCGTTGTTCAAACTTAATATTTTCAAATACTTTTTTACTATGGGTAGATGAAGTTAGTACTAAATCCATTTTGTTACATCCTTCTAACCATGAAGGATGACATCCTGTAGTTTCAATGCCTGCTGTTAAACCAATATTATATTTTCCTACAGGTTGAAATTCATTAGGTACAGTTATTTGACACCAAATTTCAGGTTGTTTAGGTAATTGGTTACCTGCTGGGAGTAAATGGGGTTGAAGGAAATGCCATTCAGAATGGTCCTCAATAAAACCCCAAGGGGTTTGGCCCCACCTTTGGGGTAAAACTTTTACATCGTATTTGTCTAATTCAATAAGAGCTTTTACAAAATCTCTAGCTCTCGCTCCATAACCACTGTACGTGTCAATCGGACAGCTTACTATAAACATAGGTTTCATTAATATACTAAATTATGTTGTGCAACTTTTTTCTTAAGTGGTGTTGATTTGATCAACTCGTATTTGGCTCTAGGTTTCCAAGTTTCAAATAATTTTTCAATATTTTCTATAACTCGTTCACCTTGACGTTCTGAAGTAAATCCTGCTTCTTTTCCTATAGCCCATTCTCTACCCATTAAACCAATAGCCTTTCTACGCTCAGGATCAAGTTTGTAAACTTTCATAAGTTGATTAGCAGCATCACTAGCTTCACATCTATCATCAAAAATATAAGGAGTTGGAGGTGAACCCACAATTGAAATACTAGTTGGGAATACTGGGAAGGCCCAAGGTCCACACTTTTTATAAGTACCTCTATGGTTTGAAGGGAATAGTTCATCAAATTCAATCCAAGTACCATTTTTAATTTCAAAACGCATTTGATCCTGCATACCGCCTGTAACATTAGCAATGATAGGATTTCCTACTAGCATAGCTTCAGTTAAACTTAATCCCCACCCTTCATTAGAAGTAAGTTGAATTTGAACATCTGTACTATTGTATAACAGATTCATTCCTTTATCATCTAATTTATCCTGATGGATTATAACATTATATCTTTCATCATCCCCACAAAGCATATCAATTACTGCTGGTAGATCAGTACCATTATTATCTACAGCTTGGGTATGGAGAACTAAAGCACATTTTTTGGCTTTTTCTAAAGGTAATTTATCTACAAATTGAGTAAAAGCCCAAATAGTATCTGGGACTTGTTTACGTCTAATGTTTCTAGAGTTAAAGTGAACAACAAAATCAAATTCCTTTCCTTTAAATAAATTTTTCTTAAACTCTACTAATTCAGAATCATTTTTTTCTAAAGGTAAAAATTTATTATGGTTTAAACCATGGGGAACATACTCAATAATACGATCCTTTATTTTTTCACCTAATACTAATTTGTTAATATTAACAGTTTGTTTAGAAATACCCATTAACAAATCACATGATTCGTAGAATGCTTCATTATAACGAGGAGCAGGGTAATCATCCCAAATATTTAAATAAATAATAGGAATTTTTTTACGAATTTCTGCTTCCATCTGGAATAACCAAGTCCAATATCTAGGATCAGTAATAATAAAAATTGCATCTGGTTTTTCAGTTGCAATCATTTGTCTTACTAAGTCAGGAGTACCATATCCACTAGAAGGATAAACAACTACTGAAGCGTCATCAATTCCTGCTTCCTCATTTGTACTGTTACTTAAGTCTAACTTTTTACCTGCTTCAGGGTGTTGAATTGCTGCTCCTATGTTTACATAATTAAAATGGTGAGCAGTGTGAACTACAATTTCTCTTGCTATTGTACCAATACCCGAATGAGTTCTAATGTCGTCACACATCAACAAAATTTTCTTTCGTTGATCTTTTGGAATATAACCTTTTTTCATTTAATTTTTATAAATCTAAATTGTTGTGATTGTGGACTTGTCGTTTAAAGTCCTCATCGGTAAGATATAAATGAATAGCTCGGTCAGCAAGTTTTTGAAACGAAAACTTATGTCTAACACATGCTACTTTAAATTCTTCAAATAAATCGCTTTGAATCTTTACGCTTGTTAATGTTAAATCTTTTTTCATAATATATTTTGATATAAATATTCGCAGAATCAGGAAGATGCATGTTTATTACATAATTTATCATTGTCATTAAAAGGACACCACTCACATAATCTTGATACTACTTTTGGATATTCTTTGTCTTGATATTTACCTTTTGGAGTAAAACATTCATTAATAAACTCATCTAATATTTTATTAGCTTTATTAAGTTTATTACGTCCTGCAGCAGGTTTATGTAATTGAACTCTGTGAATTGGGTAATCACTATTTTCCCAAATTTTTCTACGTATAATAAAAAATTCTACTTCTATATTTTCAAGTGGGATTCCATACTGCTCATTAAAAAACTTTTTATAAAGGACTAACTGCATTTGTTTAGTTTCGTCCTTTTTAGCTTTAGCACCCCATCCTCTAGTAGACGTTTTTATATCGTATATATAAAATTTATTTGTAGGTTCATGATACAATACTAAATCAATAAAACCCTTGTATACTAAGTTTCTACCAACGTTCATTACAATTGGTAACTCAATACCAGCAAGGTGCCAACCACGTTTACTAAAATATTGGCTACGTTTTTTCTTAATAAAATCAAGAATTGCTACTCCATCTTCAAAAAACTCTCTTAATTCTTCTGGGGATGAGTAGTGGGTGTTGTTATTTTTTTTATATGATTCCTGATATAGATTGATAAATTTTTCTTGGAATTGTTCCTCTAAATTTATTCCATCTGCTTTAGCACCTGATTCTTCATATAATACAGTGAGCCAATCTTGAATCACTTCGTGCATTGAAGTACCAAAAGTAAAATGAATTGAAGGAGAATCATCATAATGTCCTTCTTTATACTGAAGTGCCCACTTGTGTGGGCAACTCCTATATATTGACATTTGTGAGTAAGAGATTGTCTTTTGGTAAGCGTAATTTACCTCAGGCAACTCTTTATTTTGTATCTCCTTGAGTATTTGAGGTTTTTTAGCCATTGATAATTTTATAATTTTTAAATACTGGGAATTCTGTTAAATCTTTATAACCATTAACTTCTTCTAGGTCAGGGTGATGTAGTGGGTGATTTTGAAGAAGAGAAAGTCCATGGGCTGCTTCTTGAGGAGTCATATACATGTTCCATCCTAACTGTTCGATTGAATCCTCTTTGTAAAATTTTTCACTCCTACCTTCATATCTAGCCTTTTTAAACCACTCTACAGCATTTTTATTATCAGTGAGTATCATTCCTCCTTTACCTATTCCTAAAGATTTTTTTATGTGAAAAGATAAGCACATAAAAGTATTAGGAATATACATTCCTGAAGTTAGTCTTTTGGCGGCATCGTATATAGGGTATGGTTTTAATTGATATATTCCTTTCCAATGGTTAGTTTTAGGGCTTTTATCAAAAACTACATCCCCCCCTGCTTGAATTATACTCATAGGAACTGAGAGGTAAGTTTGGGAAGGTATAGTAACTTCTTTGATGTTAAGGTACTTACATACTAAAAATAAGGCATTTGTGCAACTATCTACAGAAACTGCATAAGAAGCACCTGTATAATGTGCTATTTCTTCTTCAAACATTTGAACTATTTTAAATGGGTTATGTTTTTTAATTGGCATGATTAGTTTATTTTTTTATAAAATATATGTTCAATTTTATCTAATATCCTATTTTCTTTGATATGGTTTTTTATTACTTGGTAATTACCTAATTGTGTTGCATTATATTCTGTATAATCTTCCCTAATAATAAAAGACATACCTCTTTGTAGATATTTTAAAGTATCTTTACCCTTAGCTCTAGGAAGTACACCCGCTATGACACCATGATATTCTTTATCTTTATTTTTTTTCATAGTTCTAAATCCATAAACACCATTCTTATCTTCGGCTACAAGAGTAATGCAATTATTCGAATTAAATGAGTTGGTTAGACTTTTTAAATAATATTCTTCTGATTTTTCTTTTGTAAAAAATTCTAAATTTTTAAATCTATTGTAAAACTTAGGGTGATTAAAGTAGCAAACTTTTACAATATTTTTAAGGTCTTCTATATCCTCATCCACCGCTAATCTAATAAAGGATGGTGGTTTTTCAAAATTATTAATTATTGTTTTAAATTTTATTAAACTCTCTACAAGGGTAAAATTATGTTTTTGCGCAAGTTCTATATTATGATAATCATTTGAATTTATTCTCCATTCAACCATACCTTTATTAATATTAGTTAAATCAGAAATATTTTCTATTTCATACCAACTATCTTCATAAAAAGAAGACATCCACTCATTTCTACTTATCATTAGTTCTATAAAATTTTGCGGGATTGCCAAACCAAACCTCATTATCACCAACCATAGTTCTAACTTGTGAGCATGCACCTATTATACTATTCTTACCAATACTACCACCTGGTGCTAACATTACATTAGCACCTATCATACTATTATCACCAACAGTACCTGCTTTTAGGTCTTTTTTACTATTAAAATCCATAGTGGTTGTAACGAACCCATATTTTATAGTAACATTATTACCTATAATAGTTTCAGCACATATAGTACATCTACTACCAAACGTACAGTTATCACCAATAACCGCATTTTCTCTAATTTCGCAATACGCAGTAAATGAACAGTTTTTGCCAATCTTTGCTCCAGTTCGCACAATACAAAACGGTCCAATTTTTGTGTTATCACCAATTTCCACACCTTCTTCAATTATTACATAACTTCCAATTGTTACGTTTTTACCTATTTTTGCATTCTTGTTAATCATTTCCAAAAATTTAGAGTTAACCATTCATCACTATGTGTTAATACTTCATGAGTTTGCTTTGCCACTTTATGTTGAATTGTTCCTATTTTATTACTTTCTTTTTCTATATGTTGGACCATATCTTCTAATGAAGTAGAATTTAAAACATTAGGAAGATTACCGTGGTTAAAACTAACTGTTTTTCGCCCCATATAACCTAATTCCCACATAGAAGTATTTCCTCCCTTATCATTAGGTTTTACATAAACAAAACAATTATTATAGTAATTTTCTTTTAATTCTTGAAGAGGTTTCCTTTCAGCATATATGATTCTATCAACACCAAAAATTTGTTGTAAGGGTTTTATTACCTCTTCCCACCCATAATAACCGGGTCTATCTCCATTAAATCCTTTGTAAACATAAATATTTTTTCCTAAAGGTGTGGGTGTGAATTCTTCATAATTTTTAAAAGGAAGCACCATTCGCTTATAGGGATAATTTATCTTATTAAAAGTATCAATCATAATGGGTCTATAAGCAGGGCTTCCTACAAGGAAAGGTAGAGATTTTATCAAATCAAATTTATTTTGATCCGCTCCCCCCCAAACCATTATAAAAGGGGCTTTATGATTTTGTATAATATTAAGATCATATGGAGAATAACAACCCACAAATACTGCCGGTGAAGTAGGGTTTGAATATTCCTCAAGTTTCCACCTATCTATAAAGGTTTTCTTAAAAAAACTAAGGGTACCAGAAACATAAATTTGTTTAAAATCCCTCATCATGTAGTTTTTCTAACTTTTCTAAGTAAAGTATAGCATCCATAAGCTCCTCTTTCATATGAGTTACCCATTCATGGAATTTTAAATCTTCTCTATCAAGATTAACACCATACTTTTTTTCACCCAACTCTGCTCGTTTAGTGAATTGTTCTATAACTGAAGTTACAATACTATCCATTATTTAAACATTTTAACTACATCATTAGGTTGATAACCTGCTTTATATAGAATGTCTTCTAAATCTTCATTATCTAAAGTAATAACAGCATTAGCTGCTTCTCGAGTAGAACACTCATAAATTTTAGAAAGTGCATCTACTAATTCAGTTGTCGGTTGTTTCATTTTTGATTTAATATATTTTAACCAAACATTTTGTTTTGGAAGTAAACCACAATATACTGTGTAATATTTCTTTTTATCAGTATAAGGAATTGTTTGAATATAATTAACTAACTCAACAAAAGGTTCATGCATTGATAAAAAACGATTAATCATATAAGGATTAAAGGACTCCTTCTCCTTATCGGAAAAGGAGTCCCAATCTCGTTTTTTACCTGTTAGTTCTTTTAACCAATCAAATAGTGTCATAATCTTCCCTAATTTCAGGTGGTAAGGTATCTTTTAAAATTTTACCTGTTGAACCATCATAAAATACTGGGATTGGGAGTACTGCATCTTCATCTCCCCCTGTAATAAAACGGGATACTTTACGTAAGATAAATCCTTGTTTAAATAATTCACCCCCAGAACCATTAGGAACAATTGTGGTTTTTTCCAAATCAATTTGGGGTTGTTGCATTTGTTGCATATCAGATTTCTGCATAATCTATTTCTTTAATTTCGTTACAAAAATAATATAAGTTGTCTCTTTTTAATACTGTGTCACAATGCCAATGTTCTTTAAGTATGTTGGCATCTATTTTTTCTGTTTCTCTTACCGTACGATACAATAAGAATTTTCTGTCTCCAAATTCTATGAGGTCTTTATATAACAATTTTTCCAGAGATTTCAAGTAGTTTAGCAATACAAGCCATTACGTTAATTTCTTTATCAATTCGGAAATTTGAATGGTACATATATTCTTCAATAATAATAATTGCTTCTGCGGGTCGTGATGTATACTCGTCTATACGTTCATATAGTGCTTTATATAATGCTTCAAAATCCTGTACGTTAGAGTCAGCAATTACTTGTCTAATTTGCTTAAATGACTTTTTATTAGGAAGTAATTCAATTACTTGATCAATATAATTAGAAGCAACAAGCGTAGATTTATCTAATTCTAACTCACCATCTCTAGAATTCATTTGACATACGTTAAGCATTTTACGTACATCTGGGTAGTATTGGTTTACAATTGTTTTTAAATCATCAGTATTATGTTGGACATTTTCTTTAGATAATACTTTAAAAATGTGTTTTGCCACCTCACCTTTACTAGGAGGTACAATTTTGAGTACCTGACAACGTGATTGAAGAGGATCGATAATACGTTCTACATAATTACAAGTTAAAATAAATCGAGTACTTTTGGAAAAGGTTTCGATTACATTTCGAAGTGAAGCTTGAGCTTGGATTGTAAGGAAATCTGCTTCATCTAAAATTACTACCTTAAGTGGTTTGAATGACATAGTACTAGCAAATCCTGATACTTTATCCCTAATAGTTTCGATTCCCCTCTCATCCGAAGCATTAATGTAGATGTATTCACAATCAAGATTTTGAACTAACAATTTTGCTAATGTAGTTTTTCCTGTGCCACTTGGACCATAAAAAATCATATTTTGGATATCATTAGATTCAAGGTATTTACTAATAGTATCCTTGAGATGTTCATTTCCAATATAATCTCCTAAGATTTTACTTCTGTATTTTTCAACCCAAAGTGAATTATTGGTAGCCGTCTCCATAAAAGTCAAATGTTTTGATTGGTTCTGGTTTAATTTCTACTTCTGTTCGTTTAACTGCATACAAAGCACTTCCAATAGGATCTAAATAAAAAGCAGCATTAAACTGTGTTTTTTTAAAATATGCTTCTAGAGTTTCAGTTAATGTAGGATGCACTGTACTAGGATCATCGACGAGAGCCCACCTGTCACCAGGTGGGACTCTCTTTGCGATGAGTTGTTTCTGCTCTACTGTTTCGAATTCAGACATTATCTAAATTTAAAACATTCCAGGCATACCTCCCAATTGAGGTTCTTCTTTGTCTGCAGGTTTATTTACTACAGTACATTCTGTTAGCAAAATAGTACCTGCAATCGAAGCAGCATTTTCAAGAGCACAACGCGTAACCTTAGTAGGGTCAATAATTCCTGCTTCAAGGAAATCTTCATACCTACCTGTTTTGATATTATAACCTGAGTTTAGGTTTTCACTTGTAGTGGCACTAAACTCAATTTGATGAACATTTTCTACTCCAGCATTTTCGAGAATTTGTTGGAATGGTCGACGCAATGCTTGACTCATAATGTTACAACCTAATTGTTGATCATCATTACTAGGTTCACATGTTGCTCCTAAACTTGAACGGAGTAAAGCAATACCCCCACCAGGTACAATACCTTCTTCAATTGCTGCTTTAGTAGCTTGAAGTGCATCATCAACACGATCTTTCTTTTCACGCATTTCTGTTTCAGTATTTCCACCTACGTGTACTACTGCTACACCTCCAGTCATTTTGGCCAAACGCTTTTGAAGTTGTTCAGTTTCAAATGGTGAAGTTGAATTTTCAATTTGTGATTGGAGTGAAGTACAAAGCTGTTCAATTGCTTCTTCATCCCCTGCACCATCTACAATAGTAGTAGATTCTTTAGTAACAGTAACTGTACGACATTGACCTAACCAATCAAGGTTAAATTTATCAAGTTTCATACCTTTATCTTTATCAACAACCTGACCACCCGTAAGTGTAGCCATATCATTCAAAAGTAAAGTACGTCGTTCACCAAAGTCAGGAGCTTTAACAGCACAAACATTAAGTGTACCTCTCATTTTGTTAACAATAAGAGTAGCAAGTGCTTCACCATCTATATCTTCAGCAACAATAAGGAGTGATTTACCTTGTGATGATAGATTTTCCAAAAGTGGAAGCAAATCCTTTACTGTAGTAATTCTACCATTATAAAATAAAATAACAGCATCTTTAAGGTTTGCACTCATTGTATTATTATCAGTTACAAAATAAGGTGATTTGTAACCACGATCAAATTGTAAACCTTCTACTGTTTCAAGGTATGTTTCACCTGTACGTGATTCTTCAATAGTTACTACACCATCACGTCCTACTTTTTCCATTGCAGTAGCAATCAATTCACCTACTTCAGTATCGTTATTAGCTGAAATAGTAGCTACTTGACGGAGTTGATCTTCACTTGAAATATCTTGAGAAAGGTTACGGAGGTAATCCACGTGTGCTTTAACACACTTATCAATACCACGTTTAATTTCTACAATATTGTGTCCTTTATCACTATAACGTGATGCAGCATTTACAATTTCACGTGCCAATAAAGTTGAAGTAGTAGTACCATCACCTGCTTGGTCAGCAGTTTTAATAGCTGCTTGTTTAAGCATTTGAGCTCCTACATTTTCAACTTGATCTTCAAGTTCAATTGATTTTGCTACCGTTACACCATCTTTAGTGCTTTGAGGTACACCTTGATCTTGTTGAATTACTACATTTCGACCATTTGGTCCTAAAGTTGTTACAACTGCGTCTGCTAGTTGATTAATTCCCTTGATTAGTTTTTTACGGGAATCATCTCCATAGTTAATAATCTTACTCATTTTTCAATTACTCCTAAAATTTTATTTTCTTCAATCATATAATATTCTTCTCCTTTATAGTCCATTTTAGTAGGACCCATTTGGGGGAGAAGAACAATATCTCCTACTTTTACTACAGTTTCTACAAAAGTACCCATTGAGGTATAATACCCAGGACCTACAGAAACTACTTCTCCTTTAAGATTTTTATCTTTACCCATATCAGGAACTACAATGTTGCCATGAACACTCTCTTCCTCTTCAATAGGTTTAATAATTACTGCGTTAAATAATGCTTTTACCATTACAAAAATTTTTCTTGAAATTTATTTAAAATTGATTCATATTCACTGATATATTGTTTAATACTATCATAAGACCTTCCTTTCATAGAATTGTCAGCGATTTTTTGGAGTGCACCTCCAAGTCGACCAAAATGCCCAATACATGAGTCATAAGGATTTCCGCTATCAGGCATGATAGTTTTGTAAACTGAGTAATTATACTCATCGACTACCAAATAATAGTCTCCCAAAAGTGGGTCTTTGATGTATTCCATAACTTGTTAATTTTTATTTCGTGGTGAATATACGAAGGATTCTTCAGGACGCCAAATTTAAATTACTTAATTTTAATTGATTTTGGCTTTGATTCCTTCGTTAATGGAATGTAAATTTTTAACAATCCATTAAGCATTTCTGCTTCGATTTTTGATAAGTCAAATTTAGGAGCAATTTTATATCCTAAACTAAATGACTTTTTACTTAAACCATGATAAATGTAACCTGAATAATTTTTAGGTTGATCACTTTCTGGTTTGTCATAGGAGATATTTAAAAGATCTCCTTCTATTTTTAGTTGAACATCATCTTTAGTCAATCCAGTACAAGCAATCTCAAAATAGAGACCGTCTTCGTTATAATAGATATCTAAAGGATGGGGTTGTTTTGAATTTAGTGCAGGAGCAAATGCTTCGTCTGCTTTAAAAAAGTTTCGATATAGGATATCGAATGGGGTGTGGTCATTAAATAATGTACTCATATCATTTTAGTTTTGTGAGTGCCTAAGCTACTCGGGTTAATAAATTTTATAAACTCAGGCGCCCTGAAGTATGCCCTTGTTTTTCATAAATATACGAAAAGAATCCCTTGATTCCAAATTAGTAATCAGCTTTTCTTACAACAAAATATGTAGTGTTTATGCCTTCTTCTTCTGCTATAAATGTAAGACGGAGTAAACCATCATCTACAAAACTCAAATGACATTCATCTGATGTTTTGTTAGCGTTAAAAATTTCTCTAAGCATTTCGCTGTTAAAGGGAATTTTATTATCTTCTCTAACATCATCTCCAAATTTAGCGTTTACATAAAATTCTACTTTATTTGAAAATTCCATTCGCTCCCCAAATATAAATTTAATAATAGGAGTATCAATTGTATCTCTAGTAGCAGCTAATGTTACTATTTCATTTCCTTGGATTGCAGACGCTGCTCTAACAAATGTATGAAAATCTTCGTTTTCAAGTGTCGCTTGTACTTTCCATTCTATATTTTCATCTACTTCACCTACTTTTTGGATCATAAGAGGATCAGCAAGTGAATAATTAATAGATGCCTTAGCATCCTGGATGGTTAATTTGGTTAATACTTTATTAGTTTTAGAAGCATCAAGCATTAAATCACCAGCTAATACATTTAACAATCTATTAAGTTGTGTTGTATTAAAAATAGCCATTTCACCCTCATTAACCATAGGGAATTTATCACATGATAACCTACCAATCATATCCTTAGTAGGTGCCATAAAGTCAATATCTAGTTTTCCGTCTT
>Ga0208767_1003268_pt1 | contig 11877 bp, 8 predicted proteins | sample VirMetDEL_Mar_21_FD_184514 | JGI IMG/M metagenome (GOLD analysis project Ga0208767, IMG submission 184514) | Aqueous microbial communities from the Delaware River and Bay under freshwater to marine salinity gradient to study organic matter... | ecosystem: Environmental > Aquatic > Marine >... | reverse complement strand
GGCACATCGTTCACACGACCAGCACCCACAACCAAGAGTGTTCCTGTGTTTGCTTGGACCCTACCAACGCGACCAATATTCTGGATCAGATCGGTAGAACCAGATGGTCTAGCAGAGGTGACACCACCACCAGTTGAGACATAAATGATATCGTTGGCAGTAAAACCAGAAGTGTCTACATTTCTGGCTAGACCCGTAACCACCATGTAGCCTTGATCATTATTAGAGAACGATCTTGTGACGATGCCAGCGGCAGGCATCTTTGTGGGATCAGATGCGTCTGCCTTTGCAACGGTTACGCGATCGGATGCTCCTACATTTCCAGTGATGTAGACTGGATCCAGTGCTGCGAGTGCCTCATCTGCCTTGATTGCCTTGAGGATTTTACCCTCGATATCCATTTCTGCGTGAGGGTGGTTAGCATCGTCCGCCCACAGCATGGCATCGTTACCAGAGATGCCAGTACCGTCATAGAAGAGAACTTGATTAGTTGTGGCACCGTTGAAGTCAACCGACATGGTGTACCCAACACCTGCAACAACAGGTGATAATGTAAGACCATCACCAGCGGCAAGAGTTGCACCACCTCCACCAGCGCCATCTGCACCAGCAGGACCAGTTTCGCCCTTAGTTCCTTGATCACCAATAATACTGATAGTCATCATCATTTCATCGCCATTACCAACAGTACCAAACGAATCTCTATCAATATACTTAATATCTAAGGTTCTCCAACTACCATTATCAGTCTGCCCAGTTACATAGAACTTAGCATTTACTGATGGTGTTCCTTTCTTGTAAAGCACAATTAGTGCTTTGTTTGTATTTGAAGAATCTGTCAGTGTATCAAGAAGCGGATCTATACCCACACCATTATTATCCGTCTCACTTACATAAGCATTATAAGCATTTCCAATTATTCCCACTGTCCAGTCAATACTAAACCTAAACCCTCCAGATCCGGGATCAGAAGCAGTTGTTGAAGTATCAAAATCATACTCAATACCGTATGTGTCAATGCCGTTGGCACCAGTAGGTCCAGTAGGTCCAGTAGGTCCGGCGGGCCCAGTTCCTCCACCCCCACTCTGGTTTGTTTTTTCCCAAGCATAACCATTCCAACTCCAAACACGATCATTAATGGAATGGGTTAATCCGTTTGTAGGATTTAGCGGAAAAGTTGTCATTTATATCAGAAATTATCGTCAGATCTATACATCAAAGGACGGACGCAAGGCTTCTGGATGATTGCTTGACTCTGTGGAGTAAGATTTCCTAAGAGTTCGTTAAACACAGTAGCGACTGCTTGGATATCTGCACCAGACAGTCTACTAATTCCCTGTGCTTCTCTACCATCTTCTACCATGTCAGTAGGATCGTTCGGAAAATCTCCACTAAGTCCTGCCCACTTGATTGCAAAGTCGGCGCCTCTTGCGTTTGAGTAACGAATATTTTCGCACATAGGTCTGATATATTCATTTACAAATTTAATCGCTTCTGGGTCTGTAATAGCCATTTAAAATCTCCTTATTAATATTACTATGTATATCAAAACATATCACCAAACTCCGGAGGAGGAGATCCTTGCACAACTGCTTCAGTAAAACTTTCTAAAAATGTTCCTATATCTTGCACTCTAAATAGCATTGCATCTCCTGTTGCAACCATCATTCTGGAAGGCCCTGATGTTCCGGGATCAAATGTCAATCCAAAAGAACCTGATGTCCATCCACCGTCTTCTTTATACCAACCAATATAGGTTAGTGTTGATCCCATAGGTACATCATTGAATCCTGATGTACTATTCTGATAAACATTTTTATAAATATTAGATCTAAAGACACTTCTGCTGAGTCGTCTCTCATTAATAAGAGACATAGTGCCACTATTGTTAAATTCTATGTTATATCCACCGCAATTAATGTGAATATTTTTCATCCAAAAATTAGCTTCAATTCCACCATAGTATACTGGCCACTGATAATCAACATCATTACCTTCAAAAATGCAGTTAATTATTTTATTATATGAGTTTCTGGTACGACTAGTGCCTGGTTTCAAAGCGTAACCATTATTGATGAATCTACAATTATAAAATTCTTGACTATTATAGTCCATACAGGCTGCTTCTGAAAAATTTCTAAATTCACAATTACTAAAAACTTGATTTGGTCCAGAATATAAGCCGCCGCCAAATCGAACACCAACATCATGATTCGAATTGTATCCTCGATTAATAAAAAGACAGTCAGTGAAACTGTGATTTTGATTTCCAACATACATTGATTGTATAGGACCAGTATAATTTTGAATCGATGGATGTCCATCAGAGAATATACAATTATTAAAAATCATACCGTATGCACCAGATGTATAACTATGCATAAATCCAACAAATTCTATATTATTCCAAATATAATATTCCCATCCAGCACCACCCATCATTGTTGCGTATTGATCATTTCTTGCTCCTAAAATATACTTAGTACCATCTTCCTGCAATGTTGTAGGATTAACCGCATGAAATATTTTCCAAGAAGAAGTTGTTCCGTCACGACCTAAACTGGCCATATAATTCCCGTCATCTCTATTACCAGAAACAGATATTGATGTATCAACATTATCGGCAGTAGATGCGATTAGGTTCACAAGATCACCTCGTGTCAAACCTCCAACAAGACTACCATCAAATATATCCAGAAAAGATCCAAAAGCATCAGTATATGTCGTTCCACTATTCGCAGAATCTCCGTCCAATGGATCTACCCAATAAACTGTCATGAAGTAATCCTTCCTTGTTCAGATTCTTCCGATGAACCACCACCAGAAGAATCCCCAGAAACTCCGGTGTTGAAAAATTTACCTAGCGGGGTAGAGGGGGAAGATAAAGTTGCACCAAAAAGATCCTTTGAATTTTTCATAAAAACAGATGATGGAATCAGTTCGAGAGTAATTCCGTGATTCGAATCCATATTAAGTGTAAGTCCACTTATCTCTACATTATTCACCCAACTATTGAAACATCCATCCCCAGTCACCCCTAAAAACGAGGTGGGAATATTAGTATCAAAAACACCTTGTGTGCAATTTTGAAAAACATTTCTTTCACATCGATTTTTAACTAGTTGGGATCCCTGACCACCGCTGGTGTAAACGGCAAAATTGCTTCCACCTTCTACGCCATACCCTCCTACATCAACAAATAAATTGTGATAAATCGTCGCTGACTGTCTAGTTTGACTATTACAATCAATTGCACTGTCATCTAGATTGTAAAAAAGATTATTAGAAATGGCTAAAATTCCTTGGACGCTGGGAATGCTGTCCATATAAATTCCTTTGTTGGAATTTGTAAAGATATTATCAGTTATAACGATTGTACCACTTATATGCCTTAGGCACATGTCCCAACCATCAAATACATTTCCAATAAAATCAGAGTGCTGGCCATACTGTGCCCCAATTTTGGTTCCATCCATACCCGATGCGGCACCCGGGCCGAGAAAAACGCAGTGCTTGAATGATGAAGATGGATTCAAAGACCAAAATAATGTCTCACTGTAATTTGATTGAGTTTGACTGAAATCAAATTTACAATTATTGTAATATGGACCATTACCACCACTGGTGAAATAATACATCATACCATTGCGTGAACCAGTGCTTGTTGAAATCCATGCAACATTATTCCAAAGATGAGTACCTCTTTCATTAAAAAACTCGTATTGAGTACCGGATGTATTATGCCAATAAATGGTGTATCTCGGTGCGTCCTTTTTACCTAAATTTTCTAGATTGTCTAAAGGCTCTAAATTTGTATCAACTCCAATAAAAGTAGGCGGAACTTTATAACCATCTTCCAGTATTGCGTTATAAGTATCATATCCCCAACGAGCGGTGTCCTGAAAACTATAACTGAAATATCCATCAGTCGGAAGAATTAAATCCCCAGTTGATGCAACAAGATAAAAAATATCTCCAGTACCACCTTTTGTGCTACCATCTCCGCCGTTCCATAAAACATCAGTAAGAGATGCAAATGGACCGACACTTCCACTTATATTTGCAGCAGAAGTTGTGCCGTCATATGAACTGTCACCGTGTAAAGGATCAATATAAAATTTTCTCTGTGGCATGACTAAACCTCGTAAGTAACAAAAACTTGTACAATTTTACCTAAACCTGCACCTGTAACACCACAAAAGATTAAATCACCATATGCCATAGTTCCTCCACCCGACGCAGTTCCTCCATACAAACCATTTTCAAGATCAATGGTTCCCACAGTAATACCATCTGCTGCAAGAGAAACACCACTTTCATTGATATAATTTTCTCCTACCTTATACACACTTGCACTTGCAGTTCCTCCACCCGCACCTTCAGGAAGTCTAATTCCAAGTTCGGTTATAGTTGCAGTCCCTTCTACGGGTCTAACTATGTCAGTTTTCTTTGCGGCCGCGACGGTAGTCCCTCTACCATCAAAGAGAAAACCTGCAACATGAGTGACACCACTCGATCCAGTAACAGGAGCAGTTGTCTGATGGGTTCCATCAGGGAAGGTGATACCAGCGGTATTCATTGAGATACCAGCGGATGTGGTGAGAAGATCCGAAATACTCTGTGTACCGAAGACTTGTAAAGCCTTGGGCTCACTGGAAGATCCAACTATTACCGATACAGATCCATTGATCTTAAGCATTCTATCATTATTTTGATAGAATTCGGCTTTGTTCGCACCTAAAGTAACAAAATCGGTGGTGTTGCTAGGATCAAGGATCGTATACCCATCTATATGTAAGTTACCAACAGTAATACCACCATCACTAGAGATACCAGCGACATGGATCGCTGCGGTTGGATCAATACTAAAAGTTCCACCAGCGGCATCTAGCGTGAGTCCAGCACCGGCGATGTATCCTGTTCCGCCAGCACCGGCAGCGGTTGACTGATAAGTTCCATCTGGGAAGGTGATACCGCCAGTCGCTATCGCCATTCCGTAATCAGCAGAAATACCAGCGGCACCCGCGACATGAAGTTTATCTTCACAGAAAACATCTCGATAGAACGATACTTTACTTGATGCCAGTTGCATGGAATAAAATCCACTGCTGGATGCTAATTGTAGAGTACCACTATTGTTGTTGATGAAAGCACCATCGCTCCATCCATAACTTATACCAGTAGGAATGACCATGTGACCATCACTAGAAATACCAGCGACATGAACTATGGCGGTTGGATCTATACCTAGAGTGTGACCAACACCTGCAACAATCGGTGACAATGTAACACCAGCACCAGCAGCAAGGGTAGTGCCAGCACCACCACCAGATTCAGATGCAGCACTTGATTGGAAGGTTCCATCAGGGAAGGTGATACCTTTACCAAGTGTGATACCAGAGTTCGCAGTTAACAGCAATTGAGACAAGAAAGGACTAAATGCCGAAATTTGGGTTGCACTTACACTGAACTTCATGCTACCAGCTGGAGCGAACTGTAGATTAGAACTATTTTGCTTTATTAAGTGACTACCAACATAAACATTACCACCCAGAGCGGATATGTCTCCACCAGCAGTAATACCAGCATCACTAGAGATACCAGCGACATGAACTACGGCGGTCGGATCTATACTAAAGGTTCCACCTGCGACATCTAGCGTGAGTCCATCACCGGCAATGTATCCTGTTCCGCCAGCACTAGCGGCACTTGACTGGAAGGTTCCATCAGGGAAGGTAATGCCAAGGGCATCCATTGAGATACCCTGTTTTGCATGGAAAAGTTCGTCTGCCTGAAGTTTTACATAAGCAATAACACCACCAGACTCAACCTTCATTCTGGACTGTCCGCTAGTGTTTATATAAAAGTTATTGAGTCCAACACCACCCACTAATACACCAGTATTAGAATTGCCGTAACCCATGAATCGGTTGGCATACACAATACCATCAAAGGTAGCACCACCATCACTAGAGATACCAGCGACATGGATGGTTGCGGTTGGATCTATACTAAAGGTTCCACCTGCGACATCTAGCGTGAGTCCATCACCGGCAATGTATCCTGTTCCGCCAGCACCAGTGTTTCCAGTAGCACCCGTATTTCCTCTGGGTCCATCATTACCAGTATTACCCGTTGCACCTGTAGCACCAGTAGCACCAGTAGCACCTCTTGGACCGGCGACGGTGGAGTCAGCACCAGTGTTACCAGTAGCACCAGTAGCACCAGTAGCACCTCTTGGACCGGCGACGGTGGAGTCAGCACCAGTGTTACCAGTAGCACCAGCAGGTCCAGTAGGACCAGTAGCACCTCTGGGTCCGGGGACGGTGGAGTCAGCACCAGTGTTTCCAGTAGCACCCGTATTTCCTCTGGGTCCATCATTACCAGTATTACCCGTTGCACCTGTAGCACCAGTGGCACCAACAGGGCCGGTATTACCAGTCGGACCTATTGCAGCACCAATAGATCCAAGAGATATCCATTCAGCGCCATTCCATTGATACACTATAGTACCAAAGGTTACTGTATCACCAAAACTCGGACTATTTGGAAACTGTGTCATATCAACCTGCGAAAGTGATGCCCTTGAGTGCGTTAGCAGCAGCGGTTAACTGTCCTGCTGTTACAACAAACTGATCAATCAGACCTTCGTCGATTGCGTTTCTCTCTTCTTCTGAGGTGTAGATTACACCGAGTTTATTTATGTTGCCCTCGATCTTAGTCATGAGGGTCATGATGTCTGCCATTGGATATAATGATTTCATTATAAGTCTCCTTTATACTATGTATCAATCAAATCTGTCAATGTATCTTGAATCAGAAATATCATATAATTCTTCTTCGTGTAAATACCTGTGATCATAACCTTCAACATATGGATACAGAACTGTACCAGTATATCCAGCACTCTGATTAAGTTCAAACATTTTCTTTTCTGCATTATCCATGTTTATAAAACCAAAAAGAAGATCTTTGTTTGTTCCTGTTACGGTAGTTTTTACTACAATTGTTGATATTGACATTATTTGTTTCCGAAGTAACCTTTTGTTGAGTTATACGCCAATAATATTTCTTCATCCGAAAGTGGTCTAGTCCACCAAGCATACATTCCAATCTCACCATCATAATAACCATCTGGTCCATAACCCATATAAGAGGTCGCTTGTTGGTTCCAACCTTCGAGCGAGCCATCATATGATGGATACGGTAGTATTAGATCTGATGATCTATCAACTCCGTCCAAAAAAACCTCTGGTGAATTTGGATAATTATTTCTCCAAATCGCACAATACCACTTGTTCAATACATCCCCACCACCGTCTGAAGGTTTATCGAATGTTTGTCCCTGATTGTCTGTAGGTAGTACCGACCACAGAACGCTGCCCATTCGGCCTTCTGCGATGCCCGCTTTAAATCCAACCGGACTCGGATAATCAGTCAACCATGCACCCAAACTGCCACTTCCACCCCAACACACTCCATTTTGTCCGTAATTCGGATTGGAACTGGCGTTGTCTGTTCCCCATGTTCTAAAACGATACCAATGTAAATGTGTATATTTCCAATCGGATGTTGCATCTAAATATGAACTATTTCCAGTAAACTCAAATCTGTCGATGTTTCCATCTAGAGATACACCTTTAGCAAACCCATCGATATTATTTGAAAATGTAGCACCATTTACAGCAGTGAGTGTGAGTGGTTCTGTCCAAGTACCATCTGGTGGTGCCATGTCTTTAATAGTAGTTCCGTCAAATGCACATCTTCCGTGTTGAAAATTCCAGAGGATTTTTAAATCTTGCTTTGGAAATTTACTCATTGGGGTGCTAATTATCATTGAGTGTACCCCGCTACAAGTCTCACATCATGAAGATATGTGCCAGTTGTAACACCAATAATTACTACAGAGATTTCAGATTCTTTTGCAACAACAGTACTGAATGTCGCAGAAGCGCCTGTAGGCCCGACTGCTATAGATGCTAGTGTTGTCCCGCCAACTATAAGATCAGCGGTACACCCACCAGTAGCACTTCTACCATAAAATATATTATAAGTTCTAGCAGCAACTGTATAACCATCAAGAGAATATTCTTTATTATCTGGGAATTCTAAAAGAATATTATGTGAACTTACAAATTCAGATCCACCGCTAGAAGCACTAGGAGCAGTAGACTGGAAGGTTCCATCTGGGAAGGTGATACCACCTGCATCCATTGAGATACCTTTATACAACCACAATTTCTCTCTAAACTCACCAGTCTGTGTACAGATAAAGGGTTCATACACACCGAAAGAAGATGAGTTTACAGTAGCAGCATAATCACCAGCACCGTTACCATAGGTCAGTCTAAGTGCGCCGCTAACCTTCTTGATACCGAAACCAGTTGGATCTCTAAATTCCGCATTCGATTCAACGACTGCACCGCCAGCAGTAATACCACCATCACTAGAAACACCAGCGACATGGATTGCGGCGGTCGGATCTATACTAAAGGTTCCACCTGCGACATCTAGCGTGAGTCCATCACCGGCAATGTATCCTGTTCCGCCAGCACTAGCGGCACTTGACTGGAAGGTTCCGTCTGGGAAGGTAATGCCACCTGCGTCAAGAGACACGCCAGTTCCAGCGTGAACATACGACCCAGATTGGACATAACTGGTAGCATAGTATCTACCAAAAGTAAAAATTCCGTTTCCGTCAATAGCAGATACTAAAAACCCAAAGGGTTTAATTTGTAGTTGAGAACCATCTTTGACTAGTAGATGTCCATCTACCGAAACCGATTCACCAAACACTCTACCAGAGGCAGTAATACCACCATCACTAGAAATACCAGCGACATGAACTATGGCGGTTGGATCAATACCTAGAGTAGATCCAGTTAGGACCATACCAGCACCAGCAGTTACACCAGATCCACTAGCGGCACTAGACTGGAAGGTTCCATCACCAAAAGTAATGCCAGTTGCAACACTAAGACCAATATCACTGGAGATACCTTGTTTAGCATGAACAATACCGTTGTTGAAGCGGTTTCTAGTGCCATAGGTTTCTAAACCGTTAGAATCAATAGAGACCTTAGTCGAGGTGCCATTTGAGATTAACTTAATTACATCTGGACTTGCATCGTTGAACTCAACTCTAGCGACATTTGATCCTAAACCCACCCATCCGTCGTCTGGGAGGAGAAGATTGCTCGCGGTGATACCACCATCACTAGAGATACCTGCGACATGGATTGCGGCGGTCGGATCTATACCTAGAGTATGACCAACACCAGCAACGATTGCCGATAATGTCATACCAGAACCAGCAGCGAGCGTAGTACCACCACCTCCACCACCTGAACCATCGGAACCAGTGGGACCAGTTGGACCTCTACTACCCACAATCTGAACCCATTGTTCAGAATCACCATCATCCACATAGATAAAGAACAAACCACTATTAGAATTAAACCAAATATTACCTTCTGCACCACCTGTAGGTGCGGAATCTTGATAGAAAATGTCAACAGTAGCAGATCCAGTAGTTCCTCTAGGTCCTGTTGCACCTGTTGCACCTGTTGCACCTCTTGGACCGGCAACTGTAGAGTCAGCACCAGTGGCACCTGTTGCACCTGTTGCACCTCTGGGTCCATCATTACCAGTATTACCTGTTGCACCAGTTGCTCCAGTAGCACCTGTTGCACCTCTGGGTCCATCATTACCAGTATTACCTGTTGCACCAGTTGCTCCAGTAGCACCTGTTGCACCTCTGGGTCCATCATTACCAGTATTACCTGTTGCACCAGTTGCTCCAGTAGCACCTGTTGCACCTCTGGGTCCATCATTACCAGTATTACCTGTTGCACCAGTTGCACCAGTTGCTCCAGTTGCTCCAGTAGCACCTGTTGCACCTCTGGGTCCATCATTACCAGTATTACCTGTTGCACCAGTTGCACCAGTTGCTCCAGTTGCTCCAGTAGCACCTGTTGCACCTCTGGGTCCATCATTACCAGTATTACCTGTTGCACCAGTTGCACCAGTTGCTCCAGTTGCTCCAGTAGCACCTGTTGCACCTCTGGGTCCATCATTACCAGTATTACCTGTTGCTCCAGTTGCTCCAGTTGCTCCAGTAGCACCTGTTGCACCTCTGGCACCTGTTGCACCAGTGGCACCTGTTGCACCAGTTGCACCAGTTCCGCCTTCCACACCAAAAGATGCAGTAGACTGGAAGGTTCCGTCTGGGAAGGTGATACCACCCGCGTCAAGAGAGATTCCAGCAACATGTATGATTGCGGTTGGGTCGATGCCCATCGTATAACCAACGCCAGCAGAAACAGGAGACAGAGTAAGTCCATCACCCGAATGAAGAGTAGCACCACCGCCGCCTGCACCATCCTGGCCAGGCGGACCAGTAGCACCTGTATTTCCTCTGGGTCCATCATTACCAGTATTACCTGTTGCACCAGTAGCACCAGTAGCACCAGTTGCACCAGTTGCACCAACAGGACCAGTTGCACCAGTTGCACCAGTTGCACCAGTTGCACCACCACCAGCACCAGATCCTAATTCTTGCCATGCGGTTCCGTTGAAACCATAGAACTTTGAGTCGCCTTCATTGAATACAATCGTACCATCTTGCTTATTGCTTGCATCTAAGAATATCTCATAGGCAGATCCATTATATCTAACAATATCATTATCACCAACACCAGTGATCGTACCGAAACCAGCGTTGAGAGCAGATACATCTTCTACAATGTACTTAAAATCTGTTGTAGTGCCAGGTGATAAAGATGCATCTACTTGTATCCCCTGAACCTTGAAGTTAATATCACCAGAGTCCAGCATGAAAAAGAAGTCACCACTGGTGGCATCTCTACCAGACTGTTTGATTATATCAATTAAAGAAATAGGCATTAGGAAACCACGATGACTTTTTCACCGACTCCTGCTTGGTTAGACTTATATATGTAGTATGTTTCAGTGAATCCTTCACTGTTCGTATGTGCAGTTGCACCCCCGTGTAACAAACTAAATCCTCCATCAAACCCACCAACATTAAAATCAGTGTCCCCGTCCGCTTCACCATATGATGAGGGATATGCGTAGTAATAAAATTCTCCGGCACTACTATTAAGAGTGAAACTAGATTGCCTGTTATTATCCAAGAATCCAGTGAGAGTACTCAAACCACCACCAGTCAATCCTGTGTTTGTAGAAACTCCGCGATAGTTATTGTTTCTGAAAGTTATGCTGTCGGTTGAGGTTACAAAACTCGCATCACTACCTGTTGCGCCGAGAGTAAATGTCACCGAAGAGTTTTTACTGCCAGGATAAGCGATCAAAGTTGCACCTGCCAGTGTATGAGATCCGCTAGAAAGATCCACTGGGAATCCAGAGTCGGAAGATGCGTTGGTTGTCACCTCGGCCGCGGCAACCGAAATACTGCCGGGAGTTTGATAAGTCGCAGACAAATTTCTACCAGTCAAACTATAATTACCAGTTCCAATCAGAACGGTAGCGTCTCCTGATATACTAAACGAATTGATACCAAAGACAAACTCGGAGTCTAGGAAAATATCTTGGGCACGAATGTAATCAAAGGTAACTCCACCATCTTCAAGAAGAACTGGGAACTTTCTACCCCCACCACTCACGGTGTTGATATTATCAAAGTTGATACTATGATCGAGTGAAGTTCCTGTTGCGAATGTGGTATCAAAGAGTCCGTCTCCTGTAGCACCAGTTGCTCCTGTAGCACCAGTTGCTCCTGTAGCACCAGTTGCTCCTGTAGCACCAGTTGCTCCTGTAGCACCAGCGGCGCCAGTTGCTCCTGTAGCACCAGTTGCTCCTGTAGCACCAGTTGCTCCTGTAGCACCAGCGGCGCCA
>Ga0208767_1003264_pt1 | contig 11891 bp, 14 predicted proteins | sample VirMetDEL_Mar_21_FD_184514 | JGI IMG/M metagenome (GOLD analysis project Ga0208767, IMG submission 184514) | Aqueous microbial communities from the Delaware River and Bay under freshwater to marine salinity gradient to study organic matter... | ecosystem: Environmental > Aquatic > Marine >... | reverse complement strand
AGTCTTATTACCCTAATAGGTTGGGTAAGTTACACACAATATCCTAATTTAATATCTTTATGTATAGGAATGATGGGGTTAGGATGGTGGATAGGAAGTCTTATACAAGAATTAAAAAATAAAAACTAAAACTTGTATATCTCACTTATATTTCGTATATTATTGTATATAAACATTAAAAATTAATTTATAATTATGGATTTAAACGTAATCAAAAAACGCTTGGAATCACTGAACAAGCAGGCAAATAACAGCGGTGGAAATAATAATAAAAATTTATTTTGGAAACCTTCAATAGGTAAACAACTTATTCGTGTTGTTCCTTCTAAGTACAACAAAGCAAACCCATTTACCGAAATGATGTTTTACTACGGTATTGGTAGTAAACGTGTAATGGCTTCACCTGCAAACTGGGGTGAAAAAGATCCTATTATGGAATTTGCAAAACAACTTAGAGGAACAAATGACAAAGAAAATTGGCGTTTAGCTAAAAAGCTTGATGCTAAAGTTCGTGTTTTTGCTCCTATTGTAGTTCGTGGCCAAGAAGATGAAGGTGTTAAATTGTGGCAGTTTGGTAAAGAAGTTTACCAAGAATTTCTAAATATGGCTGCTGATGAAGAAATTGGTGATTTTACTGATATTATTTCAGGTCGTGATATCAAATTGACGACTGTAGGTCCTGAAGTTACAGGTACTCCTTACAATAAAACCTCTATTGGTCCTTCACTAAAAACATCTGCACTTGCTGATAGTGAAGATACAGTTCAATCATTGCTTGATAATCAAGCTGACCCTATGAAAGTATTTAAACCACTTTCTTATGATGAAATAAAAGAAACACTTCAAGAATGGTTGTCACCTGAAGATTCAGAAGAAGAAGGAGATATTGTTTCTGAACCTGCTGAAGATTTTGATTCAGATCTCAAATCAGAACCTAAATCAAATTATTCATTAAATGTTAAACAAAAATCTACTAAAGTAGATGAATTTGATAAAATGTTTGATGATGAAGATGATGATTTACCTTTTTAATTAAAAAAATAATATGGCAAGAACTAAAAAGTCTCTATCAGAGGCAGTCTCCTCTGAAATTAAAGCAAACTTTAATCTAGATAGCTTTAAAAATAAGAAGGGACTTACATCAAAAGCTAAATTTAAAGAGCAAACCTGGATTCCACTTTCGGATGCATTTCAAGAAATTACTTCTGTACCAGGTATTCCTCAAGGCCATATTGTGCTGCTTCGTGGGCATTCTGATACGGGTAAAACAACTGCTTTAATTGAAGCAGCCGTATCAGCCCAGAAGCGAGGCATTTTACCAGTATTCATTATCACTGAGATGAAATGGAACTGGGAACATGCTGTTCAAATGGGCCTTGAAGTTAATGAGGTTGTAAATGAAGAAACTGGTGAAATTGTAGATTACAATGGAAGTTTTATTTATGTGGATCGTGAAACAATTAACACAATTGAAGACGTAGCAGCGTTTATTTTGGATTTACTTGATGAGCAGAAAAAAGGTAATTTACCTTATGATTTATTATTCTTATGGGATTCAATTGGCTCAGTACCTTGTGAATTATCTGTTCGCTCAAATAAAAATAACAATGAATGGAACGCAGGTGCTATGTCAACCCAATTTGGTAACAACGTTAATCAGCGTATTGTAATGTCTCGTAAAGAGAGTAATCCATACACTAATACTCTTGTGTGTATTAATAAGGTATGGACTTTAAAACCGGAATCACCAATGGGGCAACCTAAGTTGATGAATAAAGGAGGATACGCTATGTGGTTTGATTCAACATTTGTTGTAACATTTGGTAATGTTATGTCTGCAGGTACATCTAAAATTAAAGCAATTAAAGATGGTAAGCAGGTAGAATTTGCTAAACGTACTAACATCCAGATTGACAAAAATCACATTAATGGAGTTACTACTAGAGGTAAAATCGTAATGACCCCTCATGGGTTTATTCTTGATACTGATAAAGCATTAAAATCCTATAAAGATGACCATGCAGATGCTTGGAAAGCCATCTTAGGAGGTGTAGATTTCAATATTATTGAGGAAGATCAAGATTATACTGATATTACCTCATTTGAAAACGAACCAGAATAAATTATGAATAAAAAAGATTTACTTAAGCTCCTTAATAATCTTAACGAGCAAGGAGAAGAAACTGTAGAAGGACAAAGAATTTTAATGATAGATGGTTTAAATTTATTCTTTAGAAATTTTGCAATGTTAAATGCAGTTAATCCTGATGGTATTCATGTTGGGGGATTAGGTGGATTCTTTCGTTCACTGGGTGCTCTAATACGTCAAATTGATCCAACTAGTGTTTATGTAGTATTCGACGGGGCAGGTTCTTCTAATAATAGAAAGAATCTGCTCCCCGAATATAAATCAGGTAGAAATTTACAACGTATTACTAATTGGGACGTATTTGACAGTCATGAAGATGAGGATGATTCTAAAATTGATCAAATTGTTCGTATTATTCAATATTTAAAAACCCTACCAGTTAAAACAGTATCAATTGATAAAGTAGAAGCTGATGATATTATTGCTTATTTGAGTAAAACCTTACCTCAACAAGATAAAGATAAAGTATTTATTGTTTCCTCAGATAAAGATTTTATACAATTAATTGATAAAAACGTAATTGTATATCGTCCCATAGAAAAAGAATTTTACACTGAAGAAACCGTAAAAGAAAAATATAATATGTCTCCTTCTAATTTTATCATTTATAAAACACTTATGGGTGATAATTCTGATAAAGTTAAAGGTGTTAAAGGGTTAGGTGAAAAAAAATTGCATAAATTATTCCCTGAACTTCAGGAAAGAGATTTAACATTAAATGATGTTTATAACATTTGTGAAGGTAAATTTAAAGAACATTTAGTTTATGCTCGTATTATTCAAGATATTGATGTATTAGAGAAAAATTATAAAATTATGGATTTATCAAACCCAATGTTAGATGAAAATGATAAAAAATATTTAAACCAGGTTGTTAAATCCAAAGAGTTAAATTATATTCCTGATCAATTCATTTCTATGTATAATGAAGATAAATTAGGAGGGATGATTAGAAATATAGAGTTTTGGATAAAAGATGTTTTTGAAAAATTAAGTTATAATAAATGACACTAGTAAATTTAAATCAATATGGTACAGCATTCCAAATTAAAGTAATATCAGCATTGTTAACTCATAAAGAGTTTTTAACAAATATACATGATATTATTAGTGAGGAATATTGGGATAATCAAGCTCATCAATGGATTATTAAAGAAATTCTAAATTATTATGATAAGTACAATACAACTCCTTCAATGGATGTTCTTAAAGTAGAATTACAAAAAGTAACAAATGAAGTACTTAAAGTTTCTATTAAAGAACAACTTAGAGAAGCATATAATGCCTCTAAAGAAGATTTAGAATATATTAGAGAAGAATTTTCTTCTTTTTGTAAAAATCAACAATTAAAACAAGCTCTACTTAGCAGTGTTGATTTACTTAAAGCTGGAGATTATGATTCAATAAAAATGATAGTTGAAAATGCTTTAAAAGCAGGACAAGATAAAAATGTAGGCCACGAATATAATAAAGATATTGAATCACGATTTAGAGAAGATTCTAGAACTGTAGTTCCGACACCTTGGGAACGTATTAATGAATTAACTCAAGGTGGTTTAGGAAATGGTGATTTTGGTCTAATATTTGGTAATCCTGGTGGAGGTAAATCATGGTCTTTAGTAGCATTAGGTGGTTATGCTGTACGTTTAGGTTATAATGTAATTCACTATACCCTTGAATTGGGAGAAGATTATGTAGGTAGAAGATATGATGCTTTTTTTACTAAAGTTCCTGTAGATAAAATTCTTAAATCCCGTGAAAAAGTAGAAGAAATTATTCCTCATCTCCCAGGAACATTAGTTATTAAAGAATTCCCAACAGGGAGAGCTACTATTTCTACTGTTGAATCTCATCTTAAAAAAGTTAATGACTTAGGTATTAAACCTGATTTAGTAATTATTGATTACGTTGATCTTCTCTCAACAAGAAAACGAACTGCAGATCGTAAAGGTGAAATAGATGATATTTATACTAGCACCAAAGGATTAGCTAGAGAATTAAATATCCCTATTTGGAGTGTTTCTCAAGTTAATAGAGCAGGTGCAAAAGATGAAGTAATTGAAGGTGATAAAGCAGCGGGTTCATATGATAAAATTATGATTACCGATTTTTGTATGTCTCTTTCAAGAAAAGCAAAAGATAAAGTTAACGGAACAGGTAGATTTCATATTATGAAGAACAGATACGGAATGGATGGTTTAACCTTTGGTGTAAAAGCTAATACCTCTACAGGCCATTTCGAAGTTCACGATTACGACCCAGATGAGGAATTTGAAACAGAAACTACTAATTCTAACTCTAATAGTTATGATAATTTTGACACATTTGATAAACAAATGTTAAAAAGTAAGTTTTTTGAATTAAATTCCTAATTAATAAAATTAATAAAAAATGGCAAAGTTAGATTTAACTAAGGAGAGAATTATCTATAAACCCTTTGAATATGATAAGGCTTATGATTATTGGCTCAAACAACAACAAGCACATTGGTTACACACTGAGGTACCTATGATGTCTGATTTGAATGATTGGAAGCAAAATCTAAATAAAACTGAAAAAAATATTATAGGTTCTATTTTAAAAGGATTTGCTCAAACTGAAACAATCGTTAATGATTATTGGTCAGGATTAGTTACTAAATGGTTTCGTAAACCAGAAATTATTATGATGGCCACAACCTTTGGAGCCTTTGAAACTATTCATGCTGAGGCTTATTCATTATTAAATGAAACTTTAGGATTAGATGATTTTTCTGAATTTTTAGAAGATGAAGCCACAATGGCCAAAATTGAAAATTTAATGAAAGTAAGAGATTCATTTAATAACGAAGTTAACTGGCATGAAAGAGCTAAATCACTAGCAATATTCTCAGCCTTTACTGAAGGAGTAAATTTATTTTCTTCATTTGCTGTTTTATTATCTTTTAAAATGCAAAATAAACTTAAAGGAGTAGGACAAATTGTTGAATGGAGTATTAGAGATGAATCAATGCACTCAGAAGCAGGATGTTGGTTATTTAAAACCTTAATTAAGGAAAAACCCGAACTAAAAACTTTAGAATTAGAGGCAGCTATCAACGAAGCAGCTTTGCTTTCTTTAAAATTAGAATTAGATTTTATTGATAAAGTTTATGAACTTGGAGATTTAGAGGGTTGTAATAAATATGATTTACAAAACTTCATCAAAAATAGAGTAAATGCTAAATTAGGAGATTTAGGTTATAAACCTATTATAGATGATATTGATATGAATGCTGTTAATAGAATGAAATGGTTTGATGCTCTTTCAGCAGGGAAACAACATACAGATTTTTTTGCTAATAGAGTAACTAATTATTCTAAGGCACACATGAATTGGGATGAAAGTATTTTTTAAATAATATATAATGGATAATAATTTAATAGCAGATTATAAACAATGGGAGAGAGGAAAAGATTTTCCTGAGTATATGGATGAAGTAGCTTTATCAACTATTTCTAAAGGTTACTTACTCCCAGGGGAAACACCCCGAAAAGCGTATAGACGCGTAGCTAATGCTGTGGCCGATAGGCTAAATAGACCAGATTTAGCTAATAAATTTTTTAAATATATTTGGAATGGATGGATTGGACTTGCAAGCCCTGTTCTCTCAAACACGGGAACAGACAGGGGATTACCAATCAGTTGTTTTGGCATCGATACTCCGGATTCAATCAGAGGTATTGGGCTCACAAACGCTGAACTCATGCGACTTACCTCATACGGAGGGGGAGTTGGAATTTCAGTTTCAAGAATTAGACCAAGAGGAACAGAAATCAGAGGAAATGGGAAATCAGAAGGAGTAGTCCCTTGGTGTAAAATTTATGATTCTACAATTATTGCTACTAATCAAGGTTCAGTAAGAAGAGGAGCATCTTCAGTTAACTTAGATATTAATCATTTAGATATAAAAGAATTTTTACAAATTAGAAGACCTAAAGGAGATCCTAATAGACAATGTTTAAATTTACATCAATGCGTAGTTGTAGACGATCCTTTTATGAAAAGATTAAATGATCGAGATCCTGAGGCTATGAATTTGTGGTTAGAGATTTTAAAATCTAGAGTAGAAACAGGTGAACCTTATATAATGTTTAAGGATAATATTAATAAACAAAATCCTTTAGCTTATATGATGAATAATCTAAATGTTTCTATGACTAATATTTGTACTGAAATTACACTCCATACAGATGAGGAACATTCATTTATTTGTTGTTTATCATCTCTTAACTTAGCAAAATATGATGAATGGAAAGATACTGATGTTGTTGAAACCTCTATTTACTTTTTAGATGGGGTTATGGAAGAATTCATTGAAAAAACCAATGGTAAAGAATCAATGATTAGAACCCATAGACATGCTAAAAAAGGTAGAGCATTAGGTTTAGGAGTAATGGGGTGGCACTCATTCTTACAACAAAAGAATTTACCTTTTAATTCAATTGCTTCTACAGCATGGACTCATACAATATTTAATGATATTAGAGGAAAAGCAGAAGCTGCTTCAAGAAAATTAGCTCAAGAATATGGTGAACCTTTATGGTGTAGAGGTACAGGTATGAGAAATACTCACCTATTAGCAATTGCCCCCACAGTATCTAACTCTAGAATTAATAATTGTTCAGCTGGGATTGAACCTTATCCTGCTAATGTTTATGTGTTTAATGGAGCTAAAGGTACTTTTATAGTTAAAAATCCCTATTTAGAAAAATTACTAGAAGAAAAAGGACGTAATGTTAGTAAAGTTTGGGATCAAATTTTAGCTGATGATGGTTCAGTGCAAAATTTACCTAATGAAATTTTAAATGAAAGTGAAAAAGAAATATTTTTAACATTTGCCGAGGTAAATCAATTAGGATTAGTACAACAGGCTGCAATTCGCCAAAGATATATTGACCAAACTCAATCACTTAATTTAGCGTTTTCACCCACAGATTCCCCAAAATGGATTAATCAAGTCCATATGGAAAGCTGGAAGCTAGGTATTAAAACTCTTTATTACTTAAGAACAGATTCAGTAATTAAAGGAGACATTGGTTCAAGAACATCAGAAGATTGTTTGAGTTGCGATGGGTAATAAAATTTTATAGAAGTAATATAAAAAGAGTAGATTAGTACTCCTTTTTTAATATGTATAACTATGAAAAAAGTACTCTTTCATTAATTACTTAAACCGACGGTAGTTTTATTCTGTTTAACCCTTAAATTTTATCTTATGGAAATTTTAAGCCAAATTGGTTCTTGGGCTAAAAAACTAACCGAAATTGGGATTAGTCTTATATCTTTAGCAATTGTAATTGAAATTTTGTTTGGAGGTATTTCTATTCCTTTCTGGCCTAATTTATCAGTAGTAAATAATATTATGGATATTTTAGGCTCTCTTAGCAATGAAGGATTGTTAGGATTAGTTGGTGTTTTTGTATTATATCATCTTTTTAAAGATAAAATGTAATATTTGTTAATTATTAATAAGAAGGGACACATTAGTGTCCCTTTTTTAATATTTATAGTAAATTGTTACCCCCTAAAAGTTTTTTATTATGGTAAATTATTTAAAAAATAAAATTATGAAATTTAATGAAATGTTTAAAGATGATAATACCCTTAATGAAAAAAATATTGTAGGGTTTGCTTCTTTTGCTGTAATGACTTTATTTGCAGTAGCAGATATTGTAACAGGATTTTTAAGTAAAGATCTTCCAGTTCAAGAATTTATTTATAATTCTTTTGTAATTATTACTCTTGGATCATTTGGAATTGATGGTATAACTAAAATATTTAAAAAAGGAGAAGAATGAAATTATCAGCTAACTTATCATTAGGAGAATTTACTAGATCCCAAACTGCTAAACGTAGAGGTATCGATAATACCCCTAAGGGTGAACATTTAGAAGCAGCTAAATTATTAGCTGAAAAAATATTCCAACCAATTAGAGAACATTTTGGCAAACCAATCTTTATTTCCTCAGGATATAGAAGCATGGCTCTAAATGAAGCAATTGGTGGCTCTAAAACTTCACAGCATTCAAAAGGCGAAGCCATTGATATAGATATGGACCATAGAGGGGGCCCAGAAAACGAAGAAGTGTTTCATTACATTAGAGAAAATTTACCATTTGATCAATTAATTTGGGAATTTGGTACTGATGAAAGACCTGATTGGGTTCATGTTTCATATAATAGTGATGGAGAACAAAGAGGTCAAATTTTAGTAGCTAAAAGAAACTCTAAAGGAAAGACCTATTATGAAAATTGGTCTAAATAATGAAAACTAATATTCTATCCCTTATAACTGTTGTATCTACAACTATATCCTTTTTATGTTCTTACTTCCTCAATCTCTACATGGGGAATACTGAACAATATCTTGCATTAGTTGCAGTTGTTCTATTAGATGGATTCTTTGGTCTTATTGCTGGAATTAAAAGAGAAGGATTCAAAACATACAAAGCAGTTAAAGTTTTAAAAACACTATTTGCTTGGATATTAATATTAACAGTAATTCTTTCAGTAGAATTAGGATTTAAAGGCACATCTTGGCTATCAGAAACCATTTTAATACCTTTTATTATTTTCCAACTTATTTCAGCTCTTAAAAATGCTTCTATGGCAGGTTTCATCAAAACAGAGTTACTTAATAAGATTCTTGATAAAATTGACCAACATAAAGGAGAACGAAAATGAAAACATTACTACAATATATAACATCAACCAGAATGGTTTACTTTCTAATGTCAATGGTATTGATAGTAGGATATATATTTCGTTTATGGGAAATTGTAATATTTGTATGTTTAATGTTGCAAATTGGTGTTTGGACGGGATTCTGTCCTTCAAAATACTTTTTTGAAAAATGTGGGTTTAAGAAAACAGAGTTGTAAATGAAAGCTCTAGATGGAATATCTATAAATTCCAAAATCTCCCTAATAGTTGCAGGTTTAATTATGATGACCTTCTTTACAGTACAAACCTGTATTGTATTTGGGGTATGTGAACCTACACTCTTTTTAGCTAAATTTGGTTGGGGTTGTGTTGTATTCTTTATGCCACCATTCTTTAAAGTAGTATATGAATTTATACAAAATAAAGAAAAAATCAAAGAAGATTTATTTGCTAAAAATATATTCTTAGAACACGCAGCTAAAATTATTAGGCATGATATGCATTCTGGAATTAATACCTATTTACCTCGAGGTATTAAATCTTTAAAAAGAAGAATATCAGAACAACAAATACAAGATTTAAAAATACAAGCACCTCTTCAGTTAATTGAAGATGGATTGTATCATGCTCAAAAAGTATATAGTGGGGTATATGAATTTACTAATTTAGTAAAACAAAATGTACAAATGAGTAAACAACCTCATAATATTAAAAATATATTAGAGGATTACTTACGCTTAACTGCATATAAAAATCAAGTTCTTTTAGATGATAATTTACCTACAGAATTAGAAGTAAACGAACCACTTTTTTGCACTGCAATTGATAACTTAATTAGAAATGGGCTAAAATATAATGACTCACCAACAAAATGGGTTAAATTATATTCTGAAGAAAATTTTATTGTTATTCAAGACAATGGTAGAGGAATTAATCAAAAGGATTTTGAAGAATTATCTAAACCTTATGTTAGAAAAGAAGGACAAAAAGAAAGTGGTTCTGGTTTAGGATTAAATATTTGTAATGCTATTATAGAAGAACATGGGTTTGAAATTTTTGTAGAAAAAGTTTATAAAAATGAAGAATTTTTAAAACAAGAACTTGATAAATTAGAAGAAAAAATTGCCTGGCAACCTAATAGTTATATTTATAATAGAGAGCGGGTTGAAGATGAAGCAAAGAAAAACGAATATAAAGGATTTCTTCAAATAAAACGAGGAGGGAATACACCAAAATTATTTGTTCAATGGATTCCCTCTCACCTTAAAACAGTAGTAGGAACAAAAATAAAAATAAAGATAGGAAACAATGATTGATACTTTAATGTTGATTGATGATGAAAATTTATTTCATCTAGTATTTGAGGATGCATGTTCTTTACTAGATATGGCTCTTTCAATTGAAGCTTTAGATAGTAGTGATAAAGCTGCTGAAATGTTTAAAAAATGGTTTCCAGATGATCCAAACCATGAAAAACCTGAATGTGTATTTGTAGATTTAAATATTATAGGTTCTTCATTTGATGGAATTGAAATGATTAGAAAAATTAATCATGAATATGGTAATGGCTGTGTTGTAGGTATTATTTCATCTTCTCAAGACGAACAAGAAATTGAAAAAGCAAAACTTGTAGGCGCCCAATTTTGGATTATCAAATCAGATGATATTGAACCACGTTTAGAAGAATTTAAAAAGGATTATGAAGGATATAAAGCTCGAACAGCTCCTTTTAAAGTTTATAGGTAATAATGATAAAAGTAACGGAACATACAAGGAATGTTCTATTAGAGGTTGCTAAACAAAAGAAAGTTTATGTAGAAGGTAATTTTCTTAAAATTTTAAAAGCCCCTGATGGTGATACTGAATTTGAGGAATATCTTAAAGTATGTAAAGAAAAGGATTCTGATAAAAGAAAACAACGTTTAGAAATTACAAAACAAATTCAAAAACAAAATTCTGAATTAGAACAAGCTGCAAAAGAAAACAAAAGAGTAAATAGACAATTAGAAAAGGCATTAGAAGAAACAGAAGGAGCTAGGAAAAAAGCAGAAGAATTATTAATTTCATCTAAAACCCATTTTAGAAATACAGAAAAAAAAGAAAAAGAACAAAATCAAAAACTAACAGAAGCATTAAAAGAAGCAGAAGAAGCCCATATAGAAACTCAAAGACTAAAGCTAGAAGCAGAAAATGCTAAATCTAAAGCAGAACAAGATTTAAGTTTACTTCAAAAGAAAACTCAAACGGAATTAATGGGTAACATTGTAAAAGTTGCACTTTGGGTAATTATGGGGGTAGGTTTAGTTACCACAGCCCTATATGTATTTGTGATGATGAAAGGATTAGATGCTAAAATCATAGAATCAACATGGTCCAATTTATTTGGTATTCTATTGACAAATTCATTTAGTATTATTGGTACTATTATGGGTGTTAAACATGCCTCAAAAGAAAAATAAAATGAAACAAAAATTATTTCCTTTTTTGATTGCTTTATCAGCACTATCAGTTTCAGCTTCAGCTGCTTTCTATTCAATTAGTGGTCTTAGTAAACTTTTTGCAGGTGCTGCCTTTGCTGTTACTATTATGGCTGCTTCTTTAGAGGCAGGAAAATTAGTAATTGCTTCTTTATTGTACCAATATAGAAAAACTCTTCCATTTTTCCTTAAATTTTATCTTACAATAGCTTGTATAGTACTAATTGGGATTACTAGTATGGGTATTTATGGTTTCTTATCTGCTGCTTATCAAGAAACAGCTAATAAAGCCGGTAATATTGATGCTCAAATAGCTTTAATTGAAACCAAACGAGATAACATTAGGGACCAGTTAGCAGTATATAATGCGGAAAAAAGCACCATTAACGGGGCAGTAGCTGATTTGCAAGCTGGTTTAGCAAACAATGTTATACAGTATAAAGATAGAGAAACTGGTGAGATTATAACAACAACCTCTAGTTCAACTCGTAAAGCATTAGAAAGACAATTAGATCAAGCAATTGAAAGACAAACTGAACTAAATACTAAAATAGATGGTTTAAATACTCAATTATTTGATT
>Ga0208767_1003263_pt1 | contig 11892 bp, 15 predicted proteins | sample VirMetDEL_Mar_21_FD_184514 | JGI IMG/M metagenome (GOLD analysis project Ga0208767, IMG submission 184514) | Aqueous microbial communities from the Delaware River and Bay under freshwater to marine salinity gradient to study organic matter... | ecosystem: Environmental > Aquatic > Marine >... | reverse complement strand
ACACAAAGTAATGATCTTACCACCTGAGTTGAACTTGTCCTGTCCAAACAATACACCGGCTTTAGTATTACCAATTTGGGGGAAGGTCTTGTCAGCAACAACACGTTTCTTCCATGCCACCAACTCGCCATCAGCATTCATGTACGGATACCAATGTTCAGTGATGACACCGTTCTCAAGTAACAGGCGTACACCATACTGACGCACAGTTTCTTTGCTGATGTTCCTGTCTTTGATAGGACCAACAACAGTACCATCTGGATCAGGTAACTTACTCTCCTTCAGAGGCACAACATTATCTTCTGCTTGCATAGATTTATTTCCTTTCCATATTCTGTTCTCACAACTGAAACAAAAGAAGTGATCCTCCCATTCACCATTACAATCACTGCCGCCACACTTCTCACACGGCACATGACGAAGAAACTTAGGTTCAGCCATCATCTTTCTCTAATGCCTCCGCCGCATGCGCTCGTTTACGCCAAGTCGCGCAGATGCGCCAAGCGTCATCCCGCTCCGAAGTAAGGTCTTTGACTTTTTGTGCCAGTTGTTCGATGCGGTCAGCGGCTTCCATTGTTAGGGTACAGTGACTGTGATAAAACTCAACTGAGTTACGCAGTCGTTTAACAAGATTGTTACTCATTCTCCTTTTCCATCGTCAATGAACAGATCATCATACCCTTCCCAGTAGTCATCGTCTTTATCTTTGTTGACCCAACCTTGGTAGCTTTCATCTTTACACTTACCGCATGGTTCAAACTTACCAGTGCGAGGGTCTTTTATAATCTCATGTGGCTCAAGGATAACGTCACAGATATAACATCGCATTTTATTTCTCCAAAAAGACAGAGGACTTACACCAATATGGATGCCTCTGTTAGTTTAAGTTAGAAAGGGAAGTCGTCGAAGTCGTCTCCTTCAGAATCATAACGACCATCAACCCAACCTTCCTCGTACCCGTTATACTCATCACTAAAATCAGGATACGGGTTGTTATAGGGAAAGTCATTGATACCATCACGGTACCCAACGTCATAAGCCGTGTCACCATACACTGAACGAGAGGACAAGGTATCTTTTTCTCTGTCCATGTGTTCACCGATCACCTTATAACGGCAGCACCGTCCCTTGGAATTGTTGTAGTCAACAGGGATAGACACCACATCAGCAGGGTTGATCTTGATAATCATCGTATGACCATTATGCCCCCATGCACTGTTGAGGTATTCGATAGAGCAGAAGTGCAACCCGGCAGAGCAGGTCTGATTAGGATCATCCATCACCTGATTACGTTCCATCTCACAGACAGACCCAACAGAGTTATCAAAGGTGCCGCTGTACTTATCCTTGTAGTTGTGGTCAACGTTCTTGTATGCAAGGAAGTGACCATCAGTGGTGATGGGTAGGTTGTTACACTCAAGGAAGCGGTACAGTTCATTGATGGCCCTGCTGCTAGGGTTCTGCATCAGGTTCTCAAGGAACTTCAACATCGGGTTGACATCATACCCTTCACGTACCATGGACATGATTCGTTTAGTCAACGAGTTGTCAAGTTGCTTGTCGTTCCAGTAGACTACACCGTTCAAGACATAGACCTGACCCTGACCAAAGTCATTAATAGTTTGGGCAGCATCAGCAGCTTTCACAGCCATCTCATAGTCACCTTCCTTCAAGTACTGGATAATGGTGGCATAGCTGATGTGATCTTTTGGGACAATCAGAGTCTTACCGTCAGTGATGATGGTGATCTGGGATGAAGTCACAAGGTAGTTAGTAATCATAGTTCAATTCCTTTCTCGTTTACATAGTGGACCATCTTAATATACTTACCTACATTATCGTACGATGGAGTAGATCGATCAGACAACATAGGATACTCCTTAGTTATCTTCTTAGTCAGTGTATCTCCGTATATACTTAATCTATTCCTCCTATCTTTTACACCTACGATGTTTACTGCATAGTTAATGATGTCTTTCTTATTGATATCTTTGATACCATAGAATACATCACGTTTATCAAGACATACTTTATAGTAACCTGTCTTGATCCCTTTGTCAACAGGTATCTTCAACTCAGTCATAACATGGTCAACCTGTTGCGCTAATATGTACTTGACAAGGGAGCTTTTATGCTCAGACACCATCTCATCTACCAACTTGGAAGCATCTTCATAGCTGATGTAGTTAGGATGATCCTTCAGTTTGTTCTTGACATTAGCAGGACACCCATAAACAACAGTGTCATGTGGTATAAGGTTGTACCTTTTCCATACCTTGATAGTCTCTTGGATGGTGCCGTTAGATACCCATCTGAATTCATTCTCAAAGTCAGGCTCATTAGATTTAAGGTTGACATAGATGCCGGTGTTAGCGTCAAGGTCAAGGTCACCGGGGTAGTCATTCCAATAATCCTTGGAAGTATCCCCATACCGAGACGCCTCCATGTTCAAGACCTTAACCTTGGCCAACTTTTTACGCTGAGATGGTGGCACATAGGTATGTTGTACTTTGATATCAGGTACATCTTGATCGAAGTCAATGATGCTGTCTTCACCAAGTCCAACATTAGTCTTGATCCAATCAAGTGCAACCTGACGTTTACCATCAGGGTACTCAATCAACCTGCAATCTACATTGCTGTAGTTGTTCTTGACATATTCCAACAGACGAGATGGTTTACGTACAGCTTTATGGTGAACAATGAACCAGACAGTACTATTACTGGTGTAAGACAGACGCATCTTACCTTTGTTATGCTTGGTCTGGTACGCATCAGACAGGCTCAGTGTCTTACGGCTGAACTTATATGATGATGCGATGTAGTAGTTCATACTGTCATCAAAGTCTACATTGATAAGAGAGTTAACTTCCTCACCTTTCCATTTCAACTTGACACCTGACAACTGAACCAAGGTGTTGCCGTTGGCAAAATCCATAGCTTCCCATGGTGTAGTCAGCTTATCAATCTGCTGTTGTGCACTGACTTTGAACTCCTCAATAATATCCTCACACTTCTGCCTGATAACCTTGATTGTACGAGGTGAGTACAGGATATCTTCACGACTGATAGGTAGATCGATGGAACCAATAGGCAGAGTGATGTCAAGATTAGACCTGAGTAGTTTACCAACAGGGTCAGAGTAACCATCCCTGATCTTCTCATCATCAACAGGGTACCATAGATTACCCATGATAATTCTACTCTCAGTTGAGTACTCATGGCTCTGTTTTCTACGCAGACCCCAATCCTTACCTTGTGTTATGTACTCAGGTTCAAGCCAATCAACTTCAACGTTTGTCTCAGGTTTAGGGTTGAAGTACTTGAGAGCATGGACAAATTTGTCCTTCATCTTAATGAAGTCAAACCGTTCAACAGGTACCCTGATCTCAAGTCCGTTAGGCTCATCAGTATGTACAGGTGTACTTAACTCAACAAACTGTGCATCACCGAACTCATCCTTGTACGCGCTAAACGTGTACTGTACTCCTTCATATCTGTCGATGATGGTGTACTGATCTGACATGGTAAAGGGAACTTTCATTCCGATACCGAAACCACCTACCTTGGTGTTGTCCTTATCCTTGGTACTGGCACCGATACCACTAGCATACTTAACCAGATCATCCCTACTCAGACCAGTGCCGTTGTCAATGACAGCAAACCAAGGTTCCAGATCAGTAGGTAGATGGACAGTGAAGTTTGGATCAACCTCACTTGCATTCTGACATATCTCCCTTACTGTTGCAGTGATAGGGTCTTTGTATGAGTTGTCAAGTATCAACGATATAAACTTCTGAGGGTCTGCGATATCAAATGATGCTGCCTGTTGCAGTCCCATCGATAGGACATCGTTGATCTTCTCATCAGGTTTAACTCTCATCTTAATACCATTCCTTCACTAATCTGACACGCTGTTCAACACAGTCATGGATCACTTCACGTTTGACACTTGCCTTATTACGGTTCTGATGTACGATATACTCTGGTACATCTTTAGAAAAGGTGAACTTAGGTTGTGTCTGGGATGCACGATACACTTCACACAGACGCACCCAGTTGTTACGTAGTGGTTTGACGTACCCTTTCTCCCAATGTACAATAGTCACGATACCAACGCCCATCATCTTGGCAGCGTCCTTACGTGACATACCAAGACTGATACGTACTTTGGCAAGGTTGTTACCACGTGGTGCAACGATATTGTTTCCCGCAGTACCGGTCTCTACAATTTTTCCATCAAAAGGCATTGGTCTTACTCCTGTTCTGGTAGGTTGGTTGGAATGTATAGGTGGCAGTACCCGTTGTCCTTACGAGGATCAGCGCTGAGTATTGCATGGTCGGCATAGTCAGGGTTGTTTTGATACTTCTGGTGCCTGTCGCAATGACTGCTAAACATACACTCATAAATTGGACACACAAACATCTGGTTCATACCAACATACTCTCCTCAAGGTTATCCACATCAGCCTCATCGATCCAGTCATCTGCAAATTGCTTTGCGTATAGATGTGGGCTGATGACATTCTCTGCACGCTCGTATGCAAAGTCATACAGTAAATCCCATGCGTATTGTTTCTCTATTTCATTTGCGTATTTCATAGAAACCACTCCGGTTTAGTTGAAGGTAAAGTCCATTTACATATGTCACGTTTGGCATTACGGTAGTAGTCACGATATGCTGTGACAGGATCAGGATGTTTGTACTCATCAGGCATTGCTAACTTGACACGTGTACCACCCACATCTGAGATAAGTTTAGGCGGCACCATCAGTGTGTGTAGCAATTTATCACGCTCAAGTTTATGTGTCTTGTAGTACCGCTCAGTGTACTCGTCGCAACAGTAAGACAACAGAGACCACACGTACATGTAGTTGTTGACACACTCACGCACCCAGACAGCAGACGGATGATTGATATGTGTAGATTTATACAGTCCGTCAGGCACATCATCCCCATCGATTACATGGTGTGCTGTGCTGAGTAGTTGACCGTATTCCAGTATCATTTTGACAACATGCTTATCGCAATGATACTTGGCACACAACGCAGGGTCATGGTCCAGATAAAATATATTCATTCCCATTCATCCTTCTCAAAGATATCTGTCCACCCCATCACTGATGCGATAAGGTACACCACCGCCAAACACACAACATATCCGACTATGATTTCAAACATGACGTTGATCCCACAGACTACGGATGTCTCGTGTTGCTGCCCGGTAGACTGACCATTGACGGGTATCCTGTGCAATCCGTGCCGTCCGACACAGACTACGCAATTGTCCTCGTACACTGATATCAGCATAGAGGGTGTGTTTAGGTATGATAAACATTACTTATCCTTTCACACTTTATCTCTGTTTTCAATAAACACAGTGAACCGTTCAGTCCGGTCATCCAACCACACAGTCGGATTAATACCGGCATTACGCAACGACTCCGCAAACAGACGCGCCTCACCACGATCAGCGAACACGTATTCAGTACCGGAACCGCCCATCATGACATCAGTCACTTTGAATTGTATCATCACACTTCCCCTTCATAGAATTTTCGTGTGTCGCCATTGACAATAGCAAACTGCTGTTGATTTGCTCATGTCCTTGGACCAACAGCGCACGGATATACGCCGCAGTTGCAGGGTTTCCGTGGTCCTCGAACATTTGTGCAATGCTCGGACTAATCGGTTTCATATTACACTTTCCTTTCCTAGATTGTGGACACACCAAGACACACTGCACCTGTGAAGATGCAATGTGCCTTAATTGTACACAAATGTTGTGTGTATTATGCTGCGACCTTTTCTTGTTGATCCAGCAGGGATTCCAGCACACGCAATTGTCCTGCATTGACAAGACGCCCGTCCTCTTGAGCCTTGTATGCGGATTTCAGCAGGGATTCCAGCTTTTTAGCGAAGTCAAAATCCTTCAATTCAGATTCCGGCTTGGGCATATCGTACCATTTGACAGCCGCAAGATTTTCAACAACGTCAGACTTGGCAATTTCCTGCCAGCCCTTATGCAAACCTAGTACGTAGTCCGTCCCGTCAACCTTGAACGTGTTTTTCGTTCCCGGCTTGGCAGGTTTCTTGAACGCAGGGGTGTTGGCTTCAATCCAACGCACAAACGAAGCACAATTTGCGCCATTGCCCATGCTATTTGCAAGCTTGGTAATGAAACCAGTATCGCCGTTGCGCTCTTCCTCGAAAATAGCCTGTACCGCCATAATGCCAGCGGTTTGGATATCATCACGCAAGGTAGCGGAACGCTTGCCAATCGAATTGATACGCTTGTTCAGGTCTTTAATGTTCACGTTTTCCATTGTTTTATCCTTTTCCAATGGGTTACGTGTACACACTATGTGCACACACTAGGACACACACACCGTTAAGCGTATGTGCCCCATGTATGCACTAGGTTTATAACGTGCTGACAATCAACAATGCCCGTTTGAAAATCAGGGTTATTAGGCCCTTATCAGATACAGCATTCGCCCCGTATCAGGGTAAACTGTACCGTTACATTTCTGAAACAATGTTGATTGCGTACATAGTCGCACGCTTGCCTTGATTTTTGACCACGGTTCAAAGCCACCGTGCTAGGATTGTTTCGCCACCCTAGTGAACGCCAAGTGTCTAGGCTTGCCAGCCTTTTCCTGATCCTACTTTGAACGCTGTTTGATAGGCCGGGAGCTGTCAACGCCGATAGGTTTGCCAGACCGTGCGCCAATCCCCTGTTTGCGTGATCACCTACGAACTCACGTTCGTTCGAACCATTCTTGGATTACGGATTGGATACCGCGACCCCGTTAACCGTGTATGTATCAGCGTTCCCGTGCATTGCCTTGGAAAGTACCCTTTCCCGTGGCGTTGCCAAGTTTCCGCCCGATAGTCCGGTGCGTTGCCGTGCCCTGTTTGTGTCTAGGTCGGGGCCGAACCGTTATGAAGTGCTGCCGTTGTCGTTTCCAATCAATCAATCAAACCTATGCCCTAAATAATCGGTTTTCAGCATATGTCCAGTGAAAAATAAAAAAATATCGAACTATTAGGTTCAACGCTAAACCTAATTAATTACTTGACATGTGTTTTCTGGCACGATCTTTGCTTAATTCACGTTTTGTTCCTATATTACACAAAAATATTGTAGGGGCTAGAATGGCCTAGAATGGGCCGTGATGGGGCAGGTCCGTTTCGGGGTTCATGGGTACCGGGAAAAGGTCGGGCATTCTCAGGCCAGCACAGGCCAGCACAGATATACACAATAATGTTGTGGAATAGGCTAGGGTAATAGATAGTCCCATATCGAGACTAATGTTGGCATGGTTCTTGTTGCGAGTCATTCTCATCTAAATCCTTTGCCGTCAATGGGGTAGCATAACGATATAAAGATATGTTTATGTCTTAATTGTATACAATCCAATCGATAATGATAATCATTCGCAGTTGACGATGCAGAGCCTATGTTGGAATGCAATCGATAATCATTCGCAACTGGGCCAGCACCGGCAGACTGTAATGCAACTGAGAAGCATTCGCAACTGCGACTGGGGAGGACAAGGGGGGCTAGGGGTGCTGCTGTGTGTTTTTACATACCAACAATTTTACTAACAGAAATTCGGCTATAGAAGATTTAACTTGACAAGGGTGGTATAAATAATATATAATATAGTTAGCAATTGAGATTAAATATCTTAATTATCCATTTATTCTCTCCGTCTTTAGAGTTCTGTAGGGTTACTGCAGAGCATACTATATAGATACTCTACTTACGTCTTCTAATCAATATATGGACTCTGCCGCAAACGTAGTCACTGCCAGAGTTATTACCTCTTGACTTTTCTCTTTGTCTAAGGTATAATTAGAGTATGATTAAATTTATTCCTTTCCTCTTCCTGTCTCTGATGGCGATTATTCCGGCTAAAGGATATGCGTTTGAGGCAGGTGAAACGTTCCCGGCTGGTTATGTCTGTAAGTCTGAAGAACTTGTTATGCAAGTTGCAGAGGAGGATGCAGAAGATACCAAGAAAGCCGGTGAACTTATGGCAATGTTCTTCCGCACAGGTCTGTGTGTTCCTGTCAATGGACATATGGTGTTTATCAAGGAAGTCCTTCTGGAGTATGAAGACAATAAAGGTGTATTCACTCAAGTCCTCAGTGTCCAAGCCAAGGAAGGGCCAGATCAACCAGTCTACTACATGATCGTAACTCCTAAGATTAACAAGACATGATCCACCCAGAACTGAAAGACAAGATGAAGGATAAACTGGGACGGTACCGCACCATGTCCCTGTTCCGTGAGTTTTATCTGAATGAAGAAGGAAGTGATCTTGAGCCGGTCTATTGTCTTAAAGATGAAGACCCTCAAGGTAAACTTCCTTCTCTGAAACAGATGTACATGGAGATCGGAGACCCAACTGAGTATGAGTTCGCCATCCAAGCTTTCGGTTCGTATCAACACTGGTTAAAGATTAAGAACGCCAGAGCCATCAAGAAGTTTGTGGAAGACTGGCCCATCGAACTTGAAGTCAAACTAAGGTCTGAAGGTATCAGGTCTGTGGTAGATGAAGCTATAAACGGTAAGTCAAAGTTTAATGCTGCCAAGTTCCTTGCCAAAGCTGAGTGGAAAGATTCAGCATCCAAACGTGGACGACCCAGCAAAGAAGAAGTGGAGCGTGAAGTCAAGATCGCTGCCAAGTTAGACGCAGAGATCGGCGCAGATGCGCAACGTCTTGGCCTGTCAGTGGTCAACGGAGATAAAGAATGAGTGGTGTATCCACTGAAGACATTCGTCGGGCTGCAGAACAAGACCTAATTACCTTTATCAAACTCATTGCACCTCAGACTGTCCTTGGTCATGTGCATGAGGAACTCTGTCATTGGTGGACCAGAGAAGAAGCCAAGTCACAACAGCTTACCCTCCTTCCCCGTGACCACCAGAAGAGCCGCATGGTTGCCTACAGAGTTGCATGGTACCTGACCAAACATCCTGACCACCGTGTCCTGTATATCTCTTCCACTTCTAATCTGGCAGAGAAGCAGCTTAAATTTATCAAGGATATCTTTACATCTAAAATCTATCAACGCTACTGGCCAGAGATGGTCAACAAGGATGAATCCAAACGAGAGAAATGGACAAACACGGAGATTGCCCTTGACCACCCACTACGTAAAACAGAGGGAGTGCGAGACCCTTCGATCTTTATTGCAGGCCTCACGACTTCCATTACTGGTCTGCATTGTGATGTGGCTGTGCTTGATGATGTTGTCGTGCGAGAGAATGCCTACACCCAAGAAGGCAGAGACAAAGTCAAACTGCAGTACTCTCTCCTGTCCTCCATCGAAGGTGTCGATGCCCAAGAATGGGTAGTGGGGACCAGATATCATCCTAAAGATTTGTATAATGATCTGATGGAAATGAATGAGGATATCTATGATGACGAAGGGGATGTGATAGACTTTGAGCCAATCTACGAAAAGTTTGAGCGTATGGTTGAGGACAGAGGTGACGGCACAGGAGAGTTTTGCTGGCCCAGACAACAACGACATGACGGGAAGTGGTTTGGTTTTGACAGACAGACCTTGGCACGGAAACGAGGAAAATATCTGGACCGAACTCAGTTCTATGCTCAGTACTACAACAACCCCAATAACCCTGAAGGTAGTGGCATTTCCACTGACAAGTTCCAGTACTACGATAAAAAGTACTTGACAAGAACGGGTGGAGTATGGTATCATAAAGGTACAAGATTGAACATCTTTGCTGCGATTGACTTTGCTTATTCCTTGACCAAGAAGGCAGATAGCACAGCCATCGTAGTTATCGGCGTTGATCCGCATAACAACTTCTATGTCCTTGACATTGACCGATTCAAGTCTGATAAGATCAAGGATTATTACGAAGCCATCCTACGTATGCATGTTAAGTGGGACTTCAGAAAGATCAGAGCCGAGGTGACTGCAGCGCAGAAGGCGATTGTACAAGAACTGAAGAACTCGTATATCCGAGAGAACGGTCTTGCTTTAAGCGTAGATGAACATTCACCAACCCGACATCAGGGTTCAAAAGAAGAAAGGATCAGGGCTATTCTGGAGCCACGTTATGACAACCTTGCCATGTGGCATTACCATGGTGGCAACTGTCAGATGCTGGAAGATGAATTAAGTCAAGAAAATCCACCACATGATGACATCAAAGATGCTTTGGCTGCAGCGATTGAAATTGCAGTTCCTCCTACTCAACAGACCAGAAGTAGGACAAACGTTGTTCCTATTTATAATTCTCGCTTTGGCGGCGTAGCGTACGCTTAACTAAGAGGTTCCAATGGCCGGTAAGACTATTGATATCCAAGAACTGATTGATGGCAAGGATGACTTTGCAGAGGCAATCAGTAATCACTTTGAACAGTGGAACACCTTCAGAGCCGCATGGCTGGCCGAGAAACGAGAACTTCGTAACTACCTATTTGCCACCTCCACCCGAGACACCACCAACTCCAAGCTTCCGTGGAAGAACTCCACCACCTCCCCCAAGCTGACCCAGATCAGGGACAACCTCCATGCCAACTATATGGCAGCGTTGTTCCCCAATGACAACTGGCTTCAGTGGGAAGCAGAGGATCGTGCAGCGGCAGATGGGCAGAAGAGGGCCACCATCGAAGCCTACATGCGTAACAAGACGCGACATGGTGACTTCCGTTCTATTGTCTCCCAGCTTGTCTATGACTACATCGATTACGGTAACTGCTTTGCCACTGTGGAATACTTTGACGAATCACGAGAAGACCCTGAGACTGGTGAGATCATCCCCGGTTTCGTTGGTCCTAAGCCGGTACGTATCTCACCGTACGACATTGTCTTCAACCCTGTGGCACCAGACTTCAACTCCACCCCGAAGATCATCCGCTCTGTTAAGACGATGGGTGAACTTAAGGTTGATCTTGAAGAACATCCTGAGAAGGGTTACCTTGAGGACGTTTTCAATCTGATTGAGGAGAACCGCACACGGGTTAAGTCTATCTCACAGAACGATATTTCCAAAAACGAAGGGTTCCAGATTGACGGATTTTCTTCTATCTACCATTACTACGACTCTGGCTATGTGGAGATTCTGGACTTCATCGGTGACATTTATCATAACGGTAAACTCTACAAGGATCATATCATCACCGTTGTAGACCGTGAACATATCATTCGTAAGGTGCCTAACCCCACATGGCGTAAGTCTTTGGTCCGTCATGCAGGGTGGCGTCTGCGTCCTGATAACCTGTATGCCATGGGTCCTCTTGATAACCTTGTCGGTCTGCAGTACCGTATTGACCACCTTGAGAACCTGAAGGCGGATGTCTTTGATCTTATCGCACACCCTGTGATGAAAGTCCAAGGATACGTTGAAGATTTTGAGTACGGCCCCAACGAACGTATTTATGTGGGGGATGATGGTAATGTGGATTTTATACGTCCAGATGCAACTGCTCTTAATGCAGATCAACAGATTATGGAACTTGCCAACCGGATGGAAGAGATGGCAGGTGCGCCTCGTCAGGCTATGGGCATTAGGACACCGGGGGAGAAGACGGCTTATGAAGTGCAGACCCTTGACAACGCCAGCGGACGTATCTTCCAAAACAAAGTAACGTACTTTGAAGAGACGTTCCTTGAGAAGATTCTTAACGATATGCTTGAGTCTGCCCGTCGCAACATGAACTCAAAAGATGTTGTGGCTTCTTTGGACAACGAACTTGGTATTCAAATCTTCCAAGACATTACCAAAGATGACCTGAATGGCAAAGGACGTATCTATCCTGTTGGTGCCAGACACTTTGCTGCCAAGGCTAACCTGCTTCAGAACCTGACCAACCTTTCTAACTCTGCAGTCGGCCAAGACCCCA
>Ga0208767_1003261_pt1 | contig 11895 bp, 8 predicted proteins | sample VirMetDEL_Mar_21_FD_184514 | JGI IMG/M metagenome (GOLD analysis project Ga0208767, IMG submission 184514) | Aqueous microbial communities from the Delaware River and Bay under freshwater to marine salinity gradient to study organic matter... | ecosystem: Environmental > Aquatic > Marine >... | reverse complement strand
TTGTTCTTGACGATATACAAAACCATCAAACTCGCCATGTACTACAATGCTTTCACCACTAACAGTAATAAAGTCTGTGCTACTAGGGCGTATACCTAAAATATCAGCAAATTCAAAACTGTTATCTTTTCTTACACATATAACTCCTGTAGTCTTTGAACGTACAGTATTTGAGTTAGAAAAGAAAATACGATACTGCGTTTTATCAGGAATAACTACAGAGGCAAATTCATCTACGTCTGATACACCAGCAAAGCGTTCCTGTATCTGTCGGCTAATTGTACCAAGTTCAACGTCACCAATGTTTGCAGTACCAGCAACAGTACGTAATCCGTCAGGCCCAAGAAAGATTATATCTCCACCAAATTCCTGAATTGTTCTACCGTTAAGACAGCCAATCTCTCGTGTTACTGGTTGCAGTTGAAAGTCAGCAATAGTGTTTCCAACTAATTTAAATATGCGTTCTTCACAGAATATAAACAACGAATCACGAAACGGAAACAAACCAGTTATATTACTGTCTACATTAATACTACCAGCACCATTAGCAGTACTAAAATCTGTATCTGTATAGGGTGCGGTAAATACTAATTCTTGCGGTGTGCTAGACATGCCAGCAAAGAAAAGAGCATTCTTGTAACCTGTAACAAACTTAGGGTTAGCAGGTGCGCCTGTAGCATTAATATCCGTTACGGTAGTGTTATCGTACTTAGATGCATGATTAGCACCGTCTGCCCACACAATAAAGTCTGTACCACCTAATGTATATCTAAAGAAAGTGTATACACCAGCGTTACTTCTGCCTGTGTCAATCTGTGTCCAGCTACCTGTAGTACCACCTTTATGTACCTTACCACCTCGTGCAGCAATAATGTTGCCTTTGAAGTAAGCTGACATAAGCACAGCTTCTGATGCACTAGCATCTTGTGGTACTATATTAGGGTTCCACTTAGTGTAACCAGAAATGCGTCTATAGCCACCTTGAATATCAGGCTCAAAGTTAGTTAGTTCAAGTGCCATTCCGGGTTGCATAGCAAAAGTTGATTGGTCAAGAACTAAACCGCCTTGGCAAGCAAACACATAAGGATTGAGACCAGATTCGTCTGCCATTTAATTAAACCCCAGCTACGTTTATGCCATACCGTTGTGAATGGGGTATATACGTAGAACGTACATACTCAGTTCTATTTAGAAGAAGTGTTTGCATATGTTTAATTCCTTCTTCAAATCTAGTAAAGTTTAGTCCATACTGCTGTGCTTCACCGCGATACTGATAAGAATACGCAGTAGCCCCATCAACAATAACCTGCCTAAATTGTTCAGGTATGGTAGGAACATCAGTTGCCGCAGTCAAAAGAATAGGCTTTTCATAATAATCAAAGCGTATTGAGTAAGCGGCATTTGGATACTGATACAGTCCATAGTTATTATCTGGTGTTCTAAACACGTGAGTAGGTACACCACCTATTACTGTAGTATCGTCTTCTTGCTCAATAAATTTATCAACATATTCTTTGTATTCTAAAACTTTTAAACCACCACCTGATGTACCAAGTGATGCATCTTTAACTAATCTAAATGTTTCATAATCTACGTGTTTTGCGGTTGCAGGAAGAGTGTACCTAGTTGTACCCGCAGTTAATACCTGTGTTTGTGTAGCATGATTAAAAGGCCAACCAAACTCACGTTGATTGATATAATTAATAGCGTCATTAACAGCATTTTGACATTGAATTTGAAAACCTCGCGCAGATGTAAAGTTAGCCGCTGTAAGCGGCACTTCATTCATTCTTGCAATAACTTCGTTTGTCAAACCTAAATAATCATATGCCATTTTATATCCTTTTACAAAGAGTGAAGGGGCAAGTTGCCCTGCCCCCTCAAGTTATTTAGGCAAGTGTGTCACGGTCTACTTCATTAGCAGCCGTATCACCTTGGTCACTGATGTCCATCATTACAGCGAAAGCACGTAGCTTACCAGCCGTAAATGAAGCACCGCTACCTGCCAACACAAAGTCAATTGTATCGCCAGATGTAGAAAGTGCTAGTCCATCAATTGCAACCTGTGGAGCGTAAGCACCGTCAGCCGCACCGTCAATGTCAAGTGCCGCAGCAAACTCATCGACATCACCACCAGTGAAGCCAAGAGCAGCAGTAGCATCTGTACCAGTATTCATGGTAGCAGACTCAACCACTTGGAAGCCAGCACCCATAATTAGAGTGTTAGCAGGTACGGTAATTGCCTGAATAGTATCGCCGGGAGCAATGCTATTTGTGGTCAGGTCAATTGTCACATCAACGTAGTACGGGTTGCGTCCACGCTGTGAGTTCCCTGAAGCGGGATGAAGAAGTGCAGTAATGTTAGCCATGTCTTATTCCCCCTTATACCAAGTTAAACTTAGCGTTCACAAGTGCTTCTGGACGAAGAATCTTGCGACCGTACAAATGCATACCACGAACAATGTCAGCAAAACTGTCAGGGTCACGATATGTCTCAGTCTTGTTAATCTGCTCTGCAGTGGCTACAGCAGATGAATGTCCACCAACAATCACACCATAATTTGATGCGTTTGTACCACCAGTTGTACCAGAACCAGTACCAATTGATGGCAGATTGTTTGAAACATACACTTGGAAGCCGTGCAAGTTATTAACTACGAGACCGTTTTGAAGGCCAGAACCACCAAAGTCTGAGTTCAGAAGCTTTGAATCTTCGTCTTTCAGTACTTCCATGAATACTGGGTCAATTACGAGCCAGCGGCCTTGAGTGTCCACATTTTGCTGGTCTAGCTTACGAGCCATACGAGCAATAATCATGGTTGGATTAGCGTTACCTGAACCCGGTACTGAAGAAGCACCCGGCAAGCGTGGCTGAATACCAATGGATGAACCACCTGAACCGCCAAAGTCATCAGCTTCCAGTTTCATTGAAGAAAGTAGTTCGTCTGTACCTGCAGTTGAAACAGCAATAGAACCATTTACAGTTGTGTTAACTGTGTCTGGTGCGCCGTGAATTGCAGACTGTTTAAAGCCTGACAAGTAGCCAAGTACATCTTGGTCAAACTGGTCAGCGAGGCGATACGCTGCACGGTCACTTGCCAAAGACTGGAAGTTTACGTGTGAGTGTGCCTCTTCAATGTCGTCAACCTTAAAGGCAAAGTAGTTAGCTTTGTCAATTGTAAGATTGAAGTCTTCGTCATCAAGGTCTTGAGGAGTGATTGTAGTACCACGCTCATATGCCTTAACTGTAATTTCTGGTTCTTTGATGATTTTAACTGAATCGCCCATTGTAGCGATTTCACCAAAGTAATCAGAGTTGGTGATTGCCTCACAAACAGCGGCCTTGCGGAAAGCAAGTTGCACCTGTTTGGAGTAAATTACTGGTGAGAAATTGCCATTAGGCAGGTTTCCATAACCAGCAGCGGAAGTAAAAGCCATTTCCATCTCCTGTTATTTAGCTTTACAGATGCAAACATTACAATTCTTAGCAGAGGCTGAACAACGTAGGGTGTGTATTCCAGCTAGGTGGCCGCCCAACTGTTCAACAGGCCATGTTTATCAGGTAATCCGAAAGGGTTATTGTTGTTTGCGGATTGTAAGAGTGAGTAGGTAGCTATCCTACTTACACTTATCTGACTATAGTTATACTGATAAATAACTATATGTCAATACTTTTTTTCTATTATTTTAACGAGCAGAACCCGAAACATCATAAACGAATTTACCACTACGAATAGCTTCCATGATATCATCGGAGTTTTTCTCATACTCTTGCGGTGACATTTTTTGGACGGTAGACTCTTTTAGATATGTTGATGCCTCATCACTTTGTGGCTTAGAACGACTATTCTTAGCACTGACAGTTTTAGCGGCATTTTTATTATTGGTACTTTCGTCTTTCTTTGCAATTCCTTTGTCTGCTTTGTATAGGTCAATTGCTCTTGCGGCAGAACGTGCATCATTATCATTTTCGTAAAGTGCGTCTTGTACCCACTTAGGTTGTTCTTCTGCCCACTGATGAAAGTCATCGCTATCACGAATTTCACCAAAGTCAGGATGTATCTGCATTAGTTGAGCTTCAGCTTTTTCTTTGGTTGCATTTATCTGCATTTCATCAATTGCTTTTAGTCTTGCTTCTAAAGCAGTTGACTGCTCTGAAGCTTTCTTCATTGCAATTGTTTCAACGATAGCGGCTACATCTGGATATTCTTCTGCCCACTTTTCAATGTCTTCATCAGACTTAGGCAGTTTCATTTCTTTTTTTGTAGCTTCAGTCAGTTGATTACGAAGAACTGCAATTTCTTTTTTAAGTTCTTCAGCTTGTTGTTGCTGGTGTCTGCGCAGGTCAGAGTAACGCTTCTTAAAAGTTTTTTCTTCTGCATTTTCTGGTTCAGCTTCTTCAGGCTCTTCAGTAGCTTCTTCTACTTCGCCTTTCTGCTCTTTTATAAGCTGCTCAAGTTCTTCTTCTTCTATTTTGCGTTTTTCTTCATTAGTGTATTTACGATTTGCGAACGCAATCTTCTTTTCAGGCTTCATTTCTTCAGCCATAATAGCTTGTTCTGCCATTGTTTGTATTTCCTTGTGTTGGGGCCAACGTAGCCACACCTGTCGGGGGTGGGGGATGGGTAGGCCAACTAATTGAGTTTATATTGTTTTAGCAGCTAAACCCTTTTTCTGCTGTTCTTCTGGTAATGGCTTCATAAACTGCCCAAGAGCAGCATCAAAGTCAGCACCAAATACTTTTCCTATAATTCTACGAACATCACTGTTCATAAACTTACGAACTACCTCACGTTCCTCTGGGGTAAGTTCTGAATAGTTATCATAAATTTCCTGAAAATCTAATTCCATTATACACTCTTTTCGTTATATAGTACAGTGTAATCTTTCTGCCTTACAAAAAGACCAATCACGTAACAAATAGCTTCGCCGACATTTTTGATTATTTTACCTGCAATAGTAGTCTTTGTATGCTTTATCGGGTCTACTATGTGTGCAATTTCTTCGGCACGTTTTACTGTAAGATACTCAAAAACAGCACAAACAAATTTGTTTCTACGTATTACAGGAACCATAGGAATAGCCCAATAATGGTATCCACGAACAAGTGTAGCTGGCAAATCACGGGCGGTGTATAGCACATCCATGCGATACAAATCTCGTGATAACTTACCCTGCTTATACAATTCAGTACAAATAACACGGCTGTCTGTAGCATTATCGGCTTCACGTTGCTCACGCTCTGCCTTCAGTGCGAGACCCTTAGCAGAAGAGGTAGGGCCTGAAGATTTTACAGGTGAACCATCACCACTACGAACTACATTACCTTGACTATCTGAAACTTCACCCGGACCAGCCTTGCGAGAACTAACATTGGGAGACCGACCTTCGTTTCTAGCACTAGCAATTTCTGCTTTTTCTGATTTTTGTATCTCAGCAGTTAAGTCTCTACTAAATCTGTCACGCTCTGCAAACGCTTTGTCGTATTTACCAGCTTTAATATCTCGCTCAAAAGACCTACTATAGCCTGAGTCTGGAGACATTTCTTTTGTAATAGTGTCCTGTACAGAGGGCTGTGAACGGTCTCGTGTAGATGCTCTTGCCGCCGAAGAAACTAAATCTTGAGTTTTTTGAGCAGGTGATTTTCTACTTGCCTCAATAGCATTTTTAATTTGTGCTGATAAATCGGGTCTCCCTGCCGTAGCTTTTTCAACGGTTGATGGTGTAGTTCCCTGTTTTATCATATTTGCCGCAATTTGATAATTTGCTGCCATATCCTCCGTAGCTTCTGGTGTGTATGTAGTCGCTAAATCAGAACCTAAACCCACTGTTTCTGAATACCCACTTTGACTAATAACACTATCTAAAAAGTTATCTAATTGTCTACCTGTTAATTTTCCCACGCCTATATTTTTTTGAAGGTCTTCTAGTGCGGCCTGAACGCCCGGGTCTATTGCAGCCTCTGATACTGTAGCAGGTTTATCTGCTTTCGCTTCTTCTGTTACTGCGGCCTGACCCAGTGTTGTTTCAACTTTAGCTGTATCAACTTTAGAGGGAGGCATACCACCCGCCAAAGTAGGTTTACCAATTGCTTCATTAATAGACTGATTACCTGCAATAGTCATTAGACCTGCCATACTTGCAGGAGACAATCCCATAGCTTTAGCTTCAGGTGATATTTTAGCATCTTCAGCTTTTGTGCCGCCACCAAATACACCTGCAATTTCATTTGCTATATTACCTAGTAGTCCACCAGACACACTTTTTCTTTCCCCCGTAATAGGGTCAAAAGTATTTCCCTGTCCATCTGCAATAGTACCATCAGGCATTACATCACCCGCATCATACGTATTCATTAGAGATACACCGGGAATCAAAGCACCAGCAAGGTGTTCAAATGCACCTATCTGGTTAGTGTACCCTAATTTTGCGGCTGCATCTTTTCGTTTACTAATATCTGCAAAAGTCTGTCGTTCTTTTTCACGTTCTTCTGGTGTCATATCATCACGACCACCGCCATCATCTTGTTGCTGAGGTTGTTGTGTGATAGGCGCAATAACCGTTTCTTCTGGCGGTGTAGTTGTATCTGTAGCGTCAGTCTTCTTCTTAAATCCGTCAGGAACAGGAATAAGTGGATTACCGTCTTTATCTACAGGAATTTGAATTTCAGCACCTGCATCATTTACGTAAGTAACCATAGTTGGAACTACAGCCTCTTCAAACGTAGGTAAGTCACGAGGTTGCATAACTGGTGTAAATTGTTGTGTAGGGGCTGTATAAGGAGCAGACGTAGTTGTAGGTAATGGAGTAACTTGAGGTGCGTAATTTTGAAACTGAGATTGTTGATACTGCATAGGATTTGGAGTAGCAGTAGTTACACCGAAAGGCTGTTGTACAAAACCACCTACTTGAAATTCTTGTACTCCATCATCTTCCATTTCCAAATCGTTGATGTCAAAGGGAACGCCCTCTGGAATAATGGCTTCATCTGAATTGCCCATTTGTCCCATGTCTTCCATTCGTTGTAGACCTATTTTAGCTTCGTCACGTAGAGCCATCATTTTATCTAATCCATGATAGCGCACTACATCTGCTGGCATTACAAACTCGCCCTCACTTAATTGTGCGGGAATGTCGTCACGAACTTCTTCCTGTGTAGAGCCTATGGGTACGTCATTACCCGATACAGGGTCAACTGTACCACCTTCTTGCATAAGGCCACCTTCGTTGAACCCACGTGTTACTGGCTCAAAAAGTTCCATTTGTTCTTTCATTTGTACTGCTCCACCTTCACTAAAAACTCGTAACTTATCATCTGCTGTTCTTGCTGCAGGTGTGTTAAACATTCCTTTTAATTCTGACATTTTAGGTTTTGTAACATTTTTGGCAAGAACTAACGGCCCTACTTGAATAACTTCATCTGCACGTGTAACAGGAGTTCCTGTTGCCTTGTCGTAAAAATAACTACCTCTATAAGGATTCATGCCTACTTGCGTCCAGCCTGAATCTTTTTCTGCTAATACCTTCTTAGCAAACATTTGTAACTCGTATGGGTCTTCAGGCACATAGTTACCAAATACACGGGCTATTGTAGCCTTACCCATAGGTTTTTCTTCTCCTGTAGTTTTTGCTACTCGTTTACCTTTTGCTATATCTAGTGCAACTTTTGGGTCTGAGCCAAACTCTATGTTCTTCAATCTTATGGCTTGTCCATAGCCTACTACGGAACCATTTCTACTCTTTCCATCGTGTATAGATACAACCCATTTATCATATTCATTATAAGCAGGAATATCTAATCTAGCACCAACACGTTGACCCGGCTCTAAATCAAATCCTTTTACACCCAAAATGCCTTTTTCAGATTTCTTGCCCATAGAACCTACAACATCGGTTACTGTAGGCATTTCTGGCATTGTTTCTGCTGTATACAGCTTTGGTTCTGGAAACACTTCCTTAATTTTTTGACGTGCTTCCTTAGACTTTATTTTATTTTGAAATAAATCTTCTGCCGCCTGTGCTGCTTCTGGTATATTTTTCTGTCTCTGGGACTCTGGAAGTTTATTTGAACTTCTCCACTCATCAATTTTTTTAGGGTCTGCTATTAGTTTTTCTGCTTCGTCTACATCAGCTTTACGAAAACTTTTAGTAGCCGCACGTAAACTCTTTCCTGCTAAATCTCCAACACCGGGAATAACACCAAGCAAACCTGCAGTTGCTTCAATACCAGCCCCCACATAATCTTTTTGGTCTAACGCATCAGATGTCCGTTTTATAGCTAGTGCTTCGCCAACACCCGGAATAAATTCTGCACCAAACATAGCCGCATCTTTTAGTGTAGGAGTATCTTCCTTCTTAGGTTCTACTCCTAAATCTTTCATTTGCTTGTCTAGATACTCTAGATTAGCCATTGATAGCATCCCTTAATGTTTTAATATTACGAAGCACCGCTATTGCTCCCTGCGCACGATGCATTAAAATTGTACTGTCACCTTGTTCTAATGTACGATGCTGCTGTTCAATAAGCACATCTAAATAATTACTGAAGTGGTCCCACTGGCGGCTGTTGCTGACCAGAGGTTTGAGTTTGCTGAGTAGTTCCTTGTTGTTGCTGTCCATTAGCACTAAATCCTTGTTCACCCGGAACTGGTACTTGCCCTGTTCCTATATTACCACCACCTGCGCCTGTTGGGTCTCCTGCATCTGCACCTGCCATTGGAGGCATTTGTTGTTCTGGTGCGGGTGCTTGGAACTGTTTCATTAGTTCTGCTTGCAATGCGGCTTCGCTCATATTATTGGTTACTTTGTCAGGGTCTAGGTCAAGAGACTTTGCAATCTCACTGATAATGTATTGAAATTTAGCAAACGGTGCTAGTGCAGGATTACTAGCAATTCCTAAGAACTGCATCAAACGCTGACTACGTACTTCGTTTGCCATCAGGCTTTCTGTGCCACGCGCTTTAACTTCCAAGTCGCCCTTGATTTCTTTGTCAAAGTCAAACTGCATGTTAAAGCGGAAGAAACCCTCTCCCAGAGGACGTAGCAAATAATCATCTACGTTTTTAATTACTGTTTTAATGCTACCGCTTGCAGCACCCATAAGCATAGAGATACCAGAAGCAGTACGGCCTACACCCTGTACACCTGTTTGCCCATGCGCAAAGCTAGGCATACCTGTGGACTCATCGGCAAGCTGTCTTGCTTTGTCAAATAACATCATATTCTCTGAAGACACATTCGGAAACTTAGTACCGAAGATGGCTTGACCCGGTGCGCCGCCTTGCCTACGGAATACCTTGCCCGGATATAGCGACAAGTCTTGCCCCGGAACCAAGTTAGTCTCGTCTACTTCAACAATCAAGTTCCCAGACAATACAGCGTTATCAACTGCCATACGCATGAAACCGTTCATCAGCGTCTGTGTATCGTCCATGTTCTCCGCAATACCTACACCGAAGAATGAATATGGATTCAATTCATATGGTGCGGCTACATACGGAATCTTGGCAGGTTTAAATGGATTGAGTACCATGCGAATGAGTTTGTTGTTACAAACCCACACATTTGCTTGAAGTTCATCAAAATCTTTTAGTTCTTTTGGAATGTCGATACCTTGCTCCTCTAGCAAGTCTGTATCTACCATACCCCAATATTCAAGAACTTCAAAACGGTCAATACCATGCTCTGGTGCATAGTCTGACAGGTCATCTTCCCAATACTTTTTAGTGTAGTTTTCGCCGTTACTAATTACCTCATCAATAACTTGTGAACGGAAATATGGACGCTTCTTCAAGTTACGTAGTTGTGAACGTGACATCTTGTGTCGCTGGATTACGTACTGCGCTTCTTCCATATTATTTGCATCTGGGTCTGGGTAAAAGTTCCACACAGATACGTGTTCAACTTGTGGTACTGTTTTGAATAGTGGGTCATACTCGCCCTCATCTGTCCAGTTAGGATATTCTTTATCTGCCGCAAACGGGCCTTTCATAATACCTGTACCAAACAACGCCATCTCAAATGCACTACTACGTAAGTTCTTAGTAGCACCAGACTCCTCAAGCTGGTCATGTATCTTCTTCTGCATTTTCTTAGCCGCAACCATTGCTGGACTAAAGTCAATAGCAGTAGGTGTTTTACCCGGACCTTCTTTTAGTTTGTCCTGTACACCCTCTAGTTTGTCTTCAAACACACCCAACTTTTCACTAAGAGTTCTTGATGTTGCACCCGGCTTTAGGTCATTACCATCGCCACGAAAACCATAAGGACTTGATAGCGCAGTTTCACCACGCAATTGCTCTGGCTCTTTCGGGTCAAAGTGTACGTCCTCTACCACACCCTCTGGAAGTGTTGTAGGTTCAACTGAAAGAGGAAAACGGTTGCTTGCAAATAAAACGTCTACAATCTGACCATATGCAGCAAGAGTTTTTGTTTTAGTAATTTTAATAAATACACGAGATTTTTCAGCTTCTGTAAAAGCTACATCAGGACCGTATAAACCGCGATAATTACGATACGCACGTAGCCAGCGTTCTTCGTCTTGATAACGATAGTCTTCTGCACGTTTATATCTGTCAATGACAAACGGAATAATGTTTGTTATGTCAACGTCAGCAACTGTAGTGTCATCGGTATCCTCCAATGCAATTGCTTCATCCTCAATCATAATATCATCTTCGTCCATACTATATCCTTAATATCCAAAAGTTGAATCAGCTATAGGCATACTGTTTCTAGGTCCACCGTGAGGGTCATAGTCAAATATACTAAATCGCGGTCTGCTCATTATACCATACCTTAACGCATCATACAAGTGGTCTTCAGAATTTGTATCCACGTCTTCTGGGTTTTTCTTGTCCAGCGGTATGGCGGGTAACTGTGAGATGGTATTTGTGCAAGAATTAAAGAAAACAAGTCTTGGCTCCTCTGTAAATTCGTCTACCTGTAAACGCCTATGTATTTCATTTTTGCCTGATATACGACTACCACGGCTACGGTCTGACGGTCTCCACCGACAGCCCTTCATAATCATTTGCTCCGCAAGAGAAGGGCCAGTATCACCGCGCTTGTGCCAAAGAGAACTGTCCAAAACACCATACTTAATATTTCCATCACCAGCCTCTGCATCCAGTATCATATCTGCCAAATCTGTGGCAAGGACTTTAGATACATAGAGTTCTCTATATACCACAAGTTGTTCATTAGGTGCAACAGCAAACCAGACAACGCCAGACTTGCTGCCGTAACCGTAATCGCAAGCCCTAAACTTAACCCAATTATTAGGTATATCAAAAGGCTCAATAACATGAATGTTGCGGTCAAACTCAGTAAAAGCCGCGCCTTCTTTAATATCCCAGTCTCCATCAAGGAGTTGTCTTCGTTGCTGCTCTGGCATTGAGAGTAGCATGGCTTCGTAATCACCCGACTCTGCAAGGTATGGATTATCAGAAAGTCTTGCGGTATAAATCTTCTTTTGTATAAAGGTCTTCCAGCCTTTGCGTGTCCTGCTGGGTATCTAAGAACTTCTCCTGTTTCAATATCGGTTGCATCGTAGGCTCTATTATAAGGGGCGGGGTCAATAAACATTTTCTTAACCCAATGATGACCTCTGCCGCCGGGGTTGGTCGTAGCCCTCATATAAATTGGCAAATCGGGTGCAGTGGACCTAAGACGAGACCGCATATAATTCCATGCGTATGGTGTGGACCACTGTGTTAACTCGTCAAAGCCTATCCAGCTAAATGCTAGACCCTGATAACGCAAGACATCATCATCTCTGTCGAGATAAGACATCCACAACCTTGCCCCAGATGGCGCAGTCCACTGCATCTTTCTTTCTGACCACTTAATGCCCGGCCAGATTTTTGGATATAACTCCTGCGACTTGAATACGAG
>Ga0208767_1003260_pt1 | contig 11897 bp, 13 predicted proteins | sample VirMetDEL_Mar_21_FD_184514 | JGI IMG/M metagenome (GOLD analysis project Ga0208767, IMG submission 184514) | Aqueous microbial communities from the Delaware River and Bay under freshwater to marine salinity gradient to study organic matter... | ecosystem: Environmental > Aquatic > Marine >... | reverse complement strand
ATTTGACCAGGTTCAGCATTATCCCAAGCATTATGTACAATAGCATCATAATACTCTTTAGCTTTTACTTTTTTTAGATAACCTACTCCTTCTTCTTTAACTAATTCATTATACTCTCCAGCAGAATGTTTATCAGTTATATCTAAGTCACAAGGAAATCTTAAGATATAATCTTCATCATTCTTTACAGCTTCCATGAAATCATTATGTAGCATTACAGAAATATTAGCTCCTGTAACTTTAGTTCTGTCTTGCTTTATATTTATAAAGTCAAGTGAGTCAGGATGCCTAATATCAATTGTAATCATTAGTGCACCTCTTCTTCCATTCTGAGCTACTTCTCTTGTTGTATTAGAGTATCTCTCCATAAAAGAGATAGCTCCCGTAGAAGTCCCAGCAGAGTTACTAACTCTAGTAGTACCAGGTCTTAGAGTAGATATATCAATACCTACTCCACCTCTTCTTTTCATTAGTTGTGCTAATTGCTGGTCTTTTTGGAATATACCTCCATAACTATCATATGGTTGACCAACTACAAAGCAGTTAGAAAGAGAACCTATTTTGTCAGGATGTCCCAACATAGACATAATAGAACCTTGTGGTACTACATATTTAAAGTCTTTAAATAAATTATATATTTCTTTTTCATCTAAACTACTTACTGTGGCAAACTCTTTTGCCAATCTTTTATGCATGTCATCAGGAGTTTCTTCTGTTTCTACTGCATACTTTCCTTGCCAGGCATCTGCTGCCATAGAATCTCCTTTAAAATATTGTTTTGCTTTTTTATTTTGCATTAATCTCTGTTATTTTCTAATTTTGATTCTTCCCATTTAGCTAAATCTTGATAATAATGCTTCATATCATCATAGTGGGCGGGATTTGGTTTGTCAATAAGTGACCCACCGTTCCACTCATCGTTGTAAAATATAAATGTGTTTTTCATTTTTTAAATTTCAAGCTTGCTAATATACAAAATACTTACCCAAAAAGCAAGTAATAAGTTATAATTATTTGTACTTTTATTTTTCTTTATTTTTCTCTTGGTGGTCTTTAATAGTTTGTACAAAACAAGCTTCTAAAAGAACTCCATAATTAATAAAATCACCTAACTTTTCATTTACCATTGCGTAATTAGGTATTTGTCCTTTCTCTATGTTTTCAATCATATCCTGTATAGATATAATATGTTTTAAAGCCATTCCCCAAAGAACTTTTTCTCTGGGCTTTCCTGTGAAGGCAGCACCTACGTTAAAGTTGTGTAGTCTATCTTCATTTCCATCTGCATACTCTTCAGCTTTTTTAGATAAGACTGATTCAATCTTTTCTAATCTAGCTTTAAGTATTTTATCAAATTGTTCTTTTTTCATTCTTAATCTTAATTAAGTTTTTAATACAAAAAATGTTATATACTAACATCATTGCTGTAAGAATTTTTTCGTCTTTACCATAAGCTACTATAGCCCAGTAAGTGTTTACCACAAACCAGGCTATATAGCTAATGTATTTTTTAGAAGTTTCTATAAGCATGTAAGCTATTACTCCCAAAGTAAATATTAAATAACTCATTACTTTGTATCAGCTTCTTCAAACCTAAAAACTTCTTTAGACACATCGGGTATACTCATGTATTCTGCTCCTGCTGGTATTTCAAAATCATAAAATCTAGACATTTCTTGTCTCGCAGTTTCAAGTTTGTATACTATACCTTTAGTAAAGCTATTAGTATATTTTTTCTTTAAATTATCAGAAAACTCTGAGAATTTACCCATTAAGAATTTATTTATATCTCCTATATGTTTTTGAGGAACTTCCAATACATGCATGACCTTATCATCATCTAAATCATAATAGTCAATCCAATTTGAAAATTTTTTAATAACCTCTTCCTGAGAAGCAAAATCCTTCTTATCTTCTACATTAAACAAGAAATAAATAAATTTTTTAGTTGTATCTTTATACCAGTCAAAACTAGAATGAATTAAACCATAATCATCAACATAAGCATTAATAAATCCTATACTCTTAAGAGAGTTGATAGGATACTCTTTACCTTCAGAAGTCTGAAGTACCGTTGGTAATAAAAATTTAGTTGTGCTATTCCAGTTCATATATTATATAATTACAATTCCTTTTGATTTATACAATTCTCTAGGGTAATCCCATTTATCTTCCTTAGTGTGCCACATAAGGTCATTTAAACATTGTATAAATCCTTTATATTCAACTCCATCAACTTGTCCACCAAATGCTCCTACTTTAAGACTATACTCAGACAATCTGTAAATCATAGGAGACCCTACAAATTTAGTAGATTCTACTATAAACTCAAATGGTAAGATAGTATAATCAGGGTATGCATAGTGTAATGCAAAAGTATAAAAAGCTGCCTGAAAATCATACCTAAATCTATATATAGATTTTTTAAAATTTCTAGTAGATTCACCAGTAGTTTTTAAATCTCTGGGTTGAATAGTTTTGTTGTCATGATCGAAGGTACACATATCTAATAAAGATTTGAATTCTAGATTTGGGTAATCATTTAGTTTCCAATAAATCTCTAATTGAGTATCTGTAGTTTCTTCAAAAATATGACTTGTAAATTGGTTAGTTAATAAACTTTGTTTTATTTGCTCTGCTTGGTCCAAGTCTGTCTGGCTAATGATTATTTTACCATTAGAGTCTACCATCGCTTGGAAGTACTCTTCATGTTTTTTAACATGTTGGAGTACTACTTCATCCTTATTCTTACTTCTATAGTCTAAATTACGAGCTGTTAATAATAGAGATTCATCATTAACATCAAAATTGTTAAATGTTTCACACTCTTTATAATAACTTTTCCATATCTCTTTAATAGCACTAGGAACTTCTAGTTCTTTTGATAAATAAAAAGTATCATTAAACTCGTCTGGAGTTAAGACTAAACAATCCACTAGGGAGCCCATACTTAATGAGGCTCCCTCAAGTGGTTTATTTTCTCTGTAAGATTTAGGATGATTTATCATCCGTTTTAACCTGCTTTGACTAATAGCAGGATGATTTCTGTAATTCAATTAATTTTGTTCTAAAGGTTCTTCATCTTCTATTTTTTTAATAATTGGTATGTAGTAATCAAAAGGAGAAGTTCTAGTAATATCAAAATACTCACGAATCTTATTCATTGATTTATTTTTTCTAGCAGAAATATTATTCATAATAGTTTGACTAAGCCCAAACTTATTATTTTGTCTTTCAATTTCTGCAAACCAGTCTTTTCTAATATAATCTTTAAAATTATTTGAACGGCATTGTTCAATAAATTTTAAAATATTATTAACTACTGGAGCTTCAAATAAACCATTTGTAATTACATCTTCGAGTGTAATTTTGTTAGTACCTAATATTACTTCATCTTGGTGATTTTCTGCATAATTAAGAATAGCAACAGACATTAATAAGTAATAGAGAGCTATTTCTCCATCAATAGGAGAATTAAAAATTCTAAACTCAACAGTCTCTTGGTCTGCAAAAATAAAAGGAATAAAGTTTACCCAGTAGTATCTGGAATTTATATTCCATTTTTGTTGACCTTTTCTGGGGAAATTTTTATTTTCAAAATTATACTCTGAATCTTCACTATATCCTTCTGTTAGAAAAGAAAATAATTTATTAAATTCTTTTTTAACAACTTCACTATCTTCTTCTTCGCCATATAAATCTTTAATTTTGATATACAAGCCTTTTAGAGATTGACAATGGTCTTTTACTTCTCTTTTAGAATTCCAATATTGAAGAGATTTTTTGTAAATAGGCATTATATCGAATAATTCTTCTTGAAGTCTTTGACATAATTTATATAATACTAAAGCACTCTTGCGAGTTCTTTTATATCCGCCTATATGTACATGGAAAGAACAACTTTGATGAGTTATACAGCTTTTCTGAATCTGCTCATAAAATGACAACATTGCTTCAATACCTTTACCACTTTTGTAAGGAATAGAAGTATATTCTATACCACCCTCTAAAGAACCATCTCTAAGTGGGACCATTCCATAAGAAGCACAAGTATCTTCTTTAATTCGACCTCGGTAAGTTTCTATCTCTACTCCAAAAGTTTTGTCTTTAAAGACATCTTTATATAGTTTATCATAATCTGAATTACAAGATTCAAATTTATCATAACCTTTTAAAGCTTGGTCTTTATAATAATCCGAGTCTGCAAAATTATATTGTAAACTTTCAGAATAATATGCGTCACTGATAGTTCTAATTTTAGAAAAATAATTTTCATATTTTCTACTAGCTTCTATAAATACTTCTACGTCAAGCGTATTGTGTTTAACAATAGAAACATTTTGCTCACCAAAAAGATCTAAAACTTTTGAAGTAACAAAAATAGTAAAGTCATTATTGAGAAAAGTATTATTATTTAATATAAAATTATATATAAGAATTCTAGTTAAATTAGTAAACTTACTATTTTTAATTAAAATTTCATCTAATACTTTCTCTGGCTCATTTTCAGAAATATGTGGAGCGTTTTTACCCATAGGGTTAAAACAAAATAATTTAAAATTAGAGTTAACCTCTGATGTAAATCCTACTACAATGTTTCCGAAATCATCAATAGTTAAACATGGGTACATGTCATTATTAATAAATCCCCAAGAACCGTTTTCATGATTACAAATATAACCAATTTTTCCATTACTTACTCTATGCCAAACTCCATCTGCCATTTTAAAGCAAGATTTGTTTGATAAGTAATATTGACCTGTTATTAACCTAGAATTTTTTCTAGGAACTTCTACTCTGTTCATGGCTTCATCGTAAGCCATTATCATTTCTTCTTTTATTTGTTCTTTTTCCATCTTTAGTCTTTTAATTCTACTATTTTAGTATCTCTAACTGGAATCATTTTTTTATAAGTTATTAAAAACTTAGTAATTTTATAAATAATGTCGGCATCTACATCCAACTTGTCGCAGTTTTTCTTTAGTTTAAACTTATAAGTCATTAGTTTTTCTAATGCTTCTATAATTTGATATTCTAAAGAAAGTAAATCAGGATTAATATTAGTAATACTATGAATATCCAAAAATTCACCAAATAAAAAAGTAATAGTACTTAAATAATGTTCATAACCTTTCTTAAAAGAAGTGTTTAGAATCATAGCTTTAAGTAACTTATTCTCTTCATTAGTTTCCGAAGGTTCAGCACCTTTTTCAAATCTGTCATTAATAAGATTGTCTACAGTTTGTACTTCTTCTACTGCTTCATCATCTTCTAAATCAACTTCACTATTAATAAATGTATAAGCTTTATTAGTAAGTTTTGTAAATTCAGGGTTTTGATAAGAAAGTTCGATGCTTTCAAAACATTTTAATATTGCTTTTGCAGCATTAAACGTATCAACAGAATAAGATATCTCCCTATCTACTATATCACATATAATTTGTGCAGCTCTTGCACAAATAAATCTAGTATAAGATGTAGCAAATCTTTTAATATCAACTTTATCTAGTATACGACTACTAGTAACATAGTACTTAAATGGTGAAAAATCAGAAGTAAACCAATAAGGATACTTTTCACTACCTTCACCGTAAAAAGCAACATCATAAGGTAAAAACACATAACTACTCGCTTTAAAATTAGAAAGCTTATTACCAGTTACCATTACAAATGGGTGGTTAATGTAGTTTTTGTATTCTGCTACTTCTTCCATAGCTTTAACAGTAGAATATTTAATCGGATCTCTTAACATCAAGCCTTTATGAAATGCATAAATTTCGTAATCCTTTTTTTCAGAATTTTCTAATTTATCATATTCTTTTTTGGCACAATCATATTTATCAAATCCTGCGTCATACTTAGGTCTACCACATTTGTCTAAAAAGTAAATACCATTAAGAAGTCTGTCATTTAACATATGTCTAGTATACTTAAATGTTACAACCTCTTTTCCAACTATTCTTTGTCCTAGAATTTTTTCTAGTGAGTTAAAAAGTTCTGTACTTTTTACAGAATTAGGAATAGTCCTATTAGTATTACTAGGAATAAGACTAGTGTTTTTAGGTGTTGTTTGCTTTGTTCTAGAACTTTGAAATGTACTTTTACTACTTCCTCCTCCTAAAGAATATCCTGCGTATTGACTATAACCAATATCAAGACTTTTTTGTGCAGGGGCGTAGTTGTTTGTATACGTTGAATATTTAAAGTAATCTTCATGAAGAGATGCTTTTCTCTTAATTTTTGTTTCAGCAATAACTTCACCTCCTCTAAACTTAAGTACTGTATTATTAGGTACTTTAATTATTTCAGTGTCGCTGAATCCTCCAAATTTAAAAGGCTCTTGCATAGAAGAAAAATATGCTCCGATAATTTTATCATTAGCATCTTTAACTTGTACATAGTAGAGAGGCCTTTCTTCAGAATCTCCTGCTGCGCCTTTGTATGCATATAAAACATCTGGTTCTTCTTGAGAATAAAACAAAAGAGCTGCTGCTCCTTTATATTCAGAAAGTACTTTAAAGTTTTTATTTGCATAAATACTATAAAGAAGTGCTTTGGAATCTAAATCAAGCTTTTCTCTAATATTTTTAGAAAAAGGCTTAACCAATTCATCCCATTCGTATAGAGAACCATTGTGTACTCCTACGAATTTGTACTGATTATTATTTTTTGAATCCTTACCACAGATGCCAAATCCGAAAGGGTGTGCATTACTTTTAGTATGTTTACCCATAGTAGCCCAACGTGTATGTAAAATAACATTGTTGGTCTTCTTATAAGTGCCTAAAGATGGTAATGTTTCAGAAAAATCAGAAAATACTTTTTCTTTGTCTACACCATGTATAGTTTTGAAATCATTAGAGATACCACAAGAGTGTACTCCTCTTTTTTCATTGTATTTTCCAATAATTCTTAAAAACATTTCTGTTGGTGGCACACTTCCGTTATAACCACCGAGGCCACATGCCAAATTAATGGGCATTTTGCCTAAATTAAAAATTGTTTGTAAGAATAAAAATAATGCAATTAAAAATAAAATCATGTTTTTTTGTTAATATTTTGAGTTAACTAATTGTTTTAAGTGTTGCACATACTTTATGTGCGTAATTTCACTAAATGAAGGGGCAGAGTTTGTTTCTAAGATTATAAAAGTTCCATCTTTTTTGCATCTTAGATCTATTGCACCAATATCTAATCCAACTGCTAGTAAAGCATTTTTAGATGCTTCTACCATATCATTCCAGTTTTCTGGTTTATTAAATAATTCATTTGGTTCATCTGAAAATCTAAGAAATTCACCGTTTTCATCAGTTTCTTTCTTATTCTCAGTAACCCAAATACAGTTTTTAGAATTAAAATACCATCTATCTGTAGCTTCAGATTTTCTCATCTTTCTACATGCATAGAAGCATCCTAAATTAGATACATGGAGTCTATACTCCCTAGCTCCGTTAAAATATTCTTCAAAATAATACCCATTAGTATCACCTTCTAAGAATTCATCTAGTTGTTCTGTGTTATCCAACTTAACCATTCCATTACCTCTACTACCAAATCTTTTTTTAGCTAGTATAGGAAACTTAACTTCTTCATTTTTGATTTCATTAAGTGTGTAATGTTTAGCTGTTGGAACATTGTTTTCTAAAAAAAGAGCTTTCATTTTAAGTTTATCAGAGGAATTTCTGATAGACTCAACACTATTAATCTCTTTTTCAATTAAAGTTTGAGTAGTGCTACCCAATCTAAATACTACCTTTTCTGGAAAAAGTAGATTTCTGTTTCGTCTAAGCCCATTGTGTGATGGATGCCTAGACCTCACCCTTAAGAAAAATTTTTTAGACATAGTTTCCTGTTTCTACAAGATCTAAAAACTCTTTTCTTGAGATAACTTCTTCATCATTAAAGTAAAGATAAGCATTTAATTTATGCCCATCTTCATCCATGATAATAGAAGTTTGTTCTCGTACATACCAATTTGGATGTCCTTCTAGAGCATCTAAATTTTCTAATGTAGATTCATCTACAGAGTAAACTTCTACTACAATAGGAGATACTTCTTCTGTTTTAGTTACAAAAGGGATCCCACTTCTGTAAAGTGCAAAATTCTTTTCAGTTTTGCCTTTACCAATAAATAAGCTATCTTTTAAAAGATGACTATTTCCGTGACTCTTTTTAAGAGTACCATATACTGCTACTAATGTATTCATTATACTAATTGTTTATTTTGAAAATAACTATCCATTGTTTGAATAGCATAACTTTCAGATGAGAAAGAATTAAGGACTTCAGCATTACTAATAAGTTCTATTTCCTCATTTAATGCTAATGTTACGGCTTTTTCTACTCCTTCGTATACTTTACGTACACTTTCTTCATTTTGAAGCCAAGAGTTAGATGGAGTCCTGTACTCCAGCCCATAACTAGTTTCTCTAAATGTTCCTGGCATACCATAGTAATTCTTACGAGACATTTCATTTTTTTCAAAATTCTCGAATTGAAGTCCTACAAATATGTCCATACATTTAACCAACCTTTCCAATTTAAATTCTTTATCTAATCCGATGTGAATGTGTCCGCCTGCAAACCTTAAATAAGGTGGCAAAGTCCTACAATTATTTCCTTGAATATTGTAAATATTAGATTGTGGGGCACATCCAAATTCTAACATACCTGGGTTATCCAGATATTTGTTTTCAAATTCTGCACTTTCTTCAATAGCTACTACACAATTATGAGGTAGTTTAGATTGAATAAATTCTAGTGCAGTTACTAGATTTCCATAGAAATCTTCATAGCAATTTGCTGGTGGAATATTAAATTCTACCATAGCATTATCGCATAAAACGCCAAATCCCTCTTCTCCAAACTTAGTTGGGTGATTTTTACTTCCTTCAAATAATTCAAAGGATGGTATGTATTCTTGTGTTTCTGTGTTAAAGATGAATACTTCTGGATCTGCGCCAATTGTAAAGGTTGTTTTGTTACTCATTATTTTAAAGTGATATTAATTATGTTAAAAAGTTCTTTCAGACTATATTTTTTAACAAAGTCTGAGGGGTCTTTAGGAAAACCATCATATAATGACATATATTTCCAGTTATACTTTTCACATTGTTTTTTAGAAAATTTTATACCTGCTTTATCATTATCAAACCAAGAATAAATCCTATTAAACCTATTTGATAATAATTCTGCAGCATTTTCTGAAACAATAGCAGATTCTGACCTAGTAGATATAGCCGAGTAACCTAACTCAAATAAAGTCATTACATCCTTTCTTGATTTAGTTACAAATAAGATATCACCTTTTTCAGGTAATTGTTCCCAACCTTCAAGTAATCCACCTGCCATGTTGGTTCTCCATTTGTATTTCTTATCAGCTAAAGGTCTGTATATTTTAAACTTATCTTTTTCTCTATATCTGTAAACAGGGTCACTATCTTTATAAGTGTGGTATAAAAAATTATTAATCCATACTTCTTGACAAGGTTTTACATTAAAGTGTTGAAGAGTTCCCAAAGTTATACCAAATTGTTCCCAATATTCCAAATCTTTGGCACTGAAAGCTTGTGTAATAACTTTAATAATATAATCTTCTTTTGTAACTGCTTTGTTGAACGATATTTTTTTCCTAGGTACATTAACAGATTCTATTAGAATTTCATCGAGTGATTCTATTTTATGAATATTTAATCCAAAGTCCTTAGAAATTATTACTAAAGTTTCTTTAAAACTTAAGCCATAAAGTTCTTGTATAAACCTAAAACAATCCATATGAGTATATTCATATGCAAAGTCTACAAAAAATAAAGTATCTCCTAAATACTTGAAAATACACCCTGGTGAAGTATCATCTTTCCTAATAGGATTAGTATAAGATTTACTCATTGAGATGTCTTCTGGAAAATAATATTGAAAGATTTCCTCTTGAGATATTTTTTCTAAAATTTTTTCTTTCATAATAAAAAAGGGGACCGAAGCCCCCTTTAATTTATATTATTATTTAATTATTAAAATGGCAAATTACTATTTGAAGTAGCTGTTGCTTCAGTTTCTAAAGCATCTGGAGCTTCCTTAGGTACGTACTCTTCGTACTCATGAGTGAAGTCTTTATTCCATTGAACTTTGTTAAATGATTTTTGCAAAGTTCTACCAAACTCTCTAGTATAGAATTCTTGGTATTGGTTACTAGCTACTCCATATAGACATACAAACTTATTATCTGAGAATTTCTCAAATGCTGCTTGTAAAGAAGAAATATCTCCGTTACAAATTTGTTCATATGGCAACTCAAATTTACCTGCTTCAGTGTTTACTCCAACCCATGCAATAATAAAGCTGTAGAGTTCTTCTTCGCCAGATTTACACACTCTTAGACCAGTACGTGAATACCAATCTTGTTCGTTTTCATCATCAGGATTAGCAAGATAGCAACACTTACAATAAGCATTAATATATTTTGTTTTACCTGTAGATGATTCTGGTGTGTCTTCAAACTTAGTCCAGAATGTACCTTTAGCCACATTGTCTCCATTGTCTACATAGACAACAATTTTATCTGTATAATCTGGCTCTTTAATTCTATCTGGACTAGTTCCTACTATCTTAGCAATTTGCTCTGCTGTAGGATTAATTCCTATTACTTTTACGGTAGTTTTACCTGTGTATAGTTTACGTGCTTTTTTGGTTTCGATATTATCCCAATTCATAATTTTTTTTTTATTTAGTTAGATTTAATTTCAATAATTTGTCCGTCTTCATTACGAACTACGTCTGATTCTGTCATACCATTAGTATGATCAAACATCTCGTCAACTGAGTACAAACCTAACAAGTGGTCTGCACCGATTCTGTTGGCTCCTTTAGAGAGACAACGGGCCCAAAGCATTTGCTTCGGCATTCTTGTCCAATTATCCTTAGTAGTAAGTTTCATTGCTTTAGCTTCGTTCCAAGTGAACGTACACTTTTCTTCTTTATCTCCTCTATAAAAGATAATTGTAGTACGAATATCTACAACTTGCTTATCACTAAGTTTAATTTCAGATGTTGTTCCATCATCATAGACATATACCCCATCTTCTGTAGTAACAAACTCTACTCCACCCTTTCTAAGAAGAGCCCCAATAGCCTTTGAGCTAAGAGACAACTTACCTTGAATAGGAATTACATAATGGAATGATTGCATAGGTGCAAATCCCAATTCTTTCCCCATTTGAGCTATTGTAAAAGCTTGTTCTACATTTTTCACATGACTAGGAAGTTGTTTACTTTCAATTAATTTTGAAAGAAAGTCTTCTTGTACTTCCTGAGTCTCCATATTCACTATATCTGTCATTTACGTTTTTCTATTGTTTAATTTTTCATAAATTATGTCCATTTCTTCTGACTCCGCATCTGGGAGCTCAAAGAAATCATTGGTCTTTCCATCAAAGAAAAGCCCGCATTTTAAATTGGGTCGTCCTAATCTATTTTTTAGGATTTTTATAGACCTATAATTATCTTTTAAAGTTGTTATGTCATATTTAAAGTGTTTTTTAATTTCGTACCTATCAGGTGCAAATAGTCCTAGAACTACAAGAGCATCTCTTTGGAGTAATTTATTGTCAGCTAAACCATCTAATGATGGTTCCAGCTTAGACTCTATACTACTTCCTCTATAGAATTCTTGTTTTTCTTTAGCAGCTTCTTGCTGCTGAACATTTACAACTGTGTACTTAAAATGTTTAGATATCTGTTTTCTACAGTAATCTGCAGACCACTTACTCATAGTCTGATGTTTTGACATCATTCTATCAGTTACAGAATCTTTTTCCTCTTGTAATAGAGATACGTGGTCAGTAATAACTATTACAAATTCATTTGGATTATTAGGTTCGTATCTGTCGTATATCTTAGTT
>Ga0208767_1003259_pt1 | contig 11898 bp, 5 predicted proteins | sample VirMetDEL_Mar_21_FD_184514 | JGI IMG/M metagenome (GOLD analysis project Ga0208767, IMG submission 184514) | Aqueous microbial communities from the Delaware River and Bay under freshwater to marine salinity gradient to study organic matter... | ecosystem: Environmental > Aquatic > Marine >... | reverse complement strand
ATAACTACAGCGTACTTAGAGTATTAGACAGATAAGAGATGCCTCTGTTAGTAAACAGTGTACCGAATCTCGCACAGGGCGTATCACAACAGCCTGACAATCTCAGGTATCCCGGTCAGTGTGACGAACAAATAAATGCTTGGGCTACTGTTGTTGAGGGTCTGGTAAAGAGACCACCTACCACATACACAAAGAAGATCGGGGATAGTGATCCCGGTGCTAACTTATTCACACACTTCGTAAAGAGAGATGAAACGAATAAGTACTGTGTTACAGTGTCTCTTGGAAACAGTGTATCGATTGGACAAGTAGGTGTTATCGATCTTGAGACGGGTAACAATATACCAGTAACTATAACTTCTATAGCTACTAGTTATCTCAGTGGTATCAACAATCCGTTAGCAGACTTACGAGCGTTGACGGTAGCTGACGCTACGTTCTTAGTTAATACAAAGAAGGAAGTAAAAGTAGACACCAACCCTGCTTTGTTATCTAAGGATATACGAGACGACAACGGTAAGTACAATGCTTTGGTATTTGTTAAGCTCGGGGATTATGAGAAAAAATATGATATATATTTGGAGGGTAAAGTAGTTCCAGTCGATAGTTCTTTGTCCTCCTACCATCGAGTATCCGGACATACATACGAAAGCGGACCCGCCGATCAAGGAGAAAAAGGTGCACACGCAGACACAGAAGTTATAGCTCAAGATTTAGAGAGTTGTTTAAACGCTTACTTAGGTAGTGATAAGATAGTAGCTGGTCTTAGCATGTCAGGAGGTAGCGGGTTTACTCCGAGTCAGACACGACAAGGCTCAACAGGTACGACTGTAACTTACTCATTTAATATCGAACAGTTTGAGGAGGATGCAACTAGTCCCGGCAACCCAGACTTAAATCAAAAAATAGGATTCGGTGCTGGCGGTACACTTATTATAGGACCTAATGGAGCCGTGCAATCTTTTCAATTAAACCACAAAGGTACAGGATACGACTCTACGCAATCATCGCCCCCCGCCTACGATAAACCTTTTGTACTTACTATTGTAAAGAATCAGTCGGAAACAACAAGTTCCGGCGGTGGATGGAATAGTGCTAGAGGGCAATGGCAGCAAACCTACTCCACACAAACCTCTAAGACGGTATACACATCTTTCCCTTCGACTCCGAATGTTGTTATGCCTACCTTCACTCCTAGCTTACCATCAAGTGCTAATTACACAATAGAGCGGCAAGGAGCTGTTATAAAGATACAAGCAGACCACGACTTCTCTTTACGTACAGAGGATGGTTTAGCCAACGAAGGATTAGGTGTAGCTTATAAAGAAGTACCTAGTATAACAGACTTACCCAAGCGTTGCTTCAATGACTTCCGAGTGCGTGTCAGGGGAGATGCAGATATAGACCAAGATGATTATTACGTTATCTTTTCTACTAAAGATCGTGAAGATTTTGGAGAAGGCACTTGGGTAGAGATTGTTGGATGGGATGACGGACCAGAAGCTAAACGAGCCAGTAAAGGAATAGAGACCACGATTGATACCACTACTATGCCTATCGTTCTTGTAGTAGATAGCTACGATGAGGTAACAGGTAAGGTAGATAGTTTTACATTACAAGCCCCAAATGAATACGGGAATGTAGTAGTTAATGGAGGTGTGTATTACAACTTAGTAGAAGACCATATATCGAACAGTGATAACGAACCCGGTTCTTCTACGGATAGCAATGGAGATGGTATTGAGGATTGGAAAGACTATTGGGCAACCACAACTGCTGTCAGCTCCGCACAACCATGGGAAACAAATGTACAGTATTTTGAGCAAGGAGCAGGATATGGCCAACGTAAAGCAGGTGATAATAACACCAACCCATTCCCATCTTTTGTAGGCAATACAATCAACGACGTATTCTTCTTTAAGAACCGTTTAGGGTTCCTCACAGATAGCAATGTTATCTTCAGTGAAGCAGATGAATACTTTAACTTCTTCCGTACTACCACACAACAGCTACTAGACAGTGCACCGATAGACGTAGGACTGAGTCATACAAAGGTAGCTATTCTTCAACACGCTGTGCCGTTCCAAGAGAAGCTGATGTTATTCAGTAAGCAGTCACAGTTTGTATTACGTGGAGCAGATATATTAAGTCCTAAGACTGTAGCTATATCTCCTGTTACTGAGTACGATATATCAGACAGTGTACAACCAATAGCTCTAGGTAATTATATATACTTCACTTTTAGACGGAATGACTTTGAAGGGATGTACGAATACTTTGTTGATAACAACACAGAGACATTCCACAGCGAAGAGATAACATCACAGATTCCTAAGTACATAACAAAACAAGTAGAGAAGATAGCTGGTTCACAAGCAGAGAATACTATTGTTCTTGGTACAAGTGAAGATCGTAATACATTGTTTGTGTATAAGTACTTCTGGTCGAACAAAGAAAAGATACAAAGTGCTTGGATGAAGTTTACCTTTGGTCGGAAGATACGAGGGTTTGACTTTATCGACAGTAACTTGCATCTGTTCACTAAGGACGACGATGGGTTACACCTAGAGAAGCTTACACTTGAAGACGGTATAAAAGACGAAGGATTGGATTATACGTTATACTTAGACAGTAAGATAGATCATACAGTCGGTAGTCTTAATAACAGATTAACTACTAGCTACGACGCACCGTCTAAGACTACCACTATAAGTGGGTTTCCTTACGATCCAGTAGATGTTATCATCTATACTAAAACAGGTAATAAAGTAACATTCACTAAGACGACTAGTACAGCAGGTACAGTTGGTGGTGATCTTACATCTATCGATTTCGTAGCTGGTATCCCGTACAATATGTTGTACAGGTTCTCCGATCAAACATTGAAGCAACCAACAGAGCGTGGCGGACGAAGTGCATCTGATTACGCTTTTCAAACGATCCGTAACGGTAGCTTGAACTACGCAGAGACTGGACACTTTACCGTTGAAGTAACTCCGAAGTTCAGAGACAAGTATACATACGCATTTAATCCTGACATCCTCGGTGCTAACTTAACACTTAATGCTTTTACCCCACAGGACGGTCACTTCCGATTCCCTGTACAGTGTCAACCTAACGAAGCAAAGATAGAAGTTGTTAGTGATTCTGCTTTACCAGTTAAGTTATTAGCTGCAGAGTTTGAATCTATGATGATACCAAGGAGTAGAAGATATGGAGCTTAGGATAGATGAAGCACAACTTGATATGGACGCTCCTGATCTGTACGAAGACCTGCGGGAGGAAGATATGTTAGAGATCCTTGGACTTATGAACCACCCACGAGACGCTGTGTATATGTCTTACGCTTGTAGTACAAAGTGTTACAGCGTGAAAGATGATCGCAACTATCTGTACTGTTCATTTGGTGTGGCTCCTATCGAAGGTACTAATATCGGAAGTGCTTGGTTATTAGGTACTAGAAGATTACCAAGTATCAAGAAGTTCTTTTTGAAACACTCACGGGAACGCATGATGGACTTGTTAGATGGGTTTGATTATCTAACGAACTATGTGATGCGTAGTAACAAGTTGAGTATTAAATGGTTGGAGTGGTTAGGTGCAGAGTTTAGCGATTGTCAGTACGAAGGCTATCTGTCATTTATATTAGAGAGGAAGTAATTGTTATGTGTGTTCCAGCAATAGGTGCAGCAATAGTAGGTGCAAAGGCAGCAGCGGGTATGTCGGCTGGAGCGTTAGCTTTAGTTAGTGCTAGTACGGTTGCTGGTATTGTATCTCCTATGGTATCGTATGCGGGTCAACGTCAGCAAGCGAAAGCACAAGCTAAGTCCCAAGCACAAGCAGCCGCAGCTGAACGTCAACGCTTCCAACAAGAACAAACCTCGATGCGTATGCGTCAAGCACAAGAGCAAGAGGCAGTCGGGCGGGAACTTGAACAAGTAAGTCGTAAATCACAAGCAGCACTTGCTAGAGCTAGAGTATCCGCTGGAGAAGCTGGAGTAGCAGGTGCATCTGTACAAGCATTAATGGACGACTATATGAGACAGGAAGCTGGTTACAGAGGTGCGTTATTACGACAACAAGAGCTTGGCGGTATTGCTACTGGTATGGGTCTTGAACAAGCAGGATTTGCTACGCAACAACGTCAGATCGGTATCAACCAACCTATTAGTAAGCCTAGCTTTCTTACAGCTGGATTAGGTGCACTTAGCGGAGGTCTTAGCGGCATGCGTACAGGACTTGATATATCTAGTAGGATGAAGACACCAACAAAAGCTGAAGTATAATGGCTAAAGAACGAGTACAAGTACAAGGGTTGGGAGACGCAGTTCCCGGCATTCAGCCGACTATTCAACGGGGCGGTCAGTACGCCGTGCAAGTTCAACGAGCAGGTCGGAATAAACTACAAGACTTAGCGGGTGCGTTATCACAGATCAATCCATTGCTTGAACAGTACGCTGGTGTAGCGGAGCAGGAAGCACAGATGTTTGAGGAGGAGCTAAGTCGTAAAAGTCCTGAAGAAGTACAAGCTATGCTCAAGAAGACGGAAGGAGAGCTAGACAAGCAAGTACGTCGAGGAGCGATGGGGTGGTTGACTTCTCCGTTGAATCAGAAGAGGAAGCTGCAAGCTGTAGGGCGTGTTGCTAATCGTATGTTCATGGAACGCTTACAGTCTGTCGACGGTCGATTAAATAACCCGAAAGAGGGAGACGAAGAACTCGGTATAGCTGGTATACTACAACAGGAGCAAGAAGCATTCTTTCAGGAAAACCCCGCACTAGCATCTAGTTTTGCAGCTGAAGGATTTCAAGAAGCACTCAATGCACAGCGATTAGGATTAATAAGGCAGTACGATCAGAATCTAAACAACAAAGCTAAAAGCGAGTTCTTGGTTGATAGTGTTGATGCAGCTTACGATATGGCTGTGACTGGTAAATTTAGTGAGGACTTCACACCAGAACAAGAAGAAAACTTACTTAAAATATTCGATGGACTTGGTTCATTCGACGCTGCTCAACAAGAAAAGTTTATGCAAGGGGTCATTGGACAAGTTGCTTTGAGATCACAGGACCACGCTATACGCTTATTGGATTGGGCTGCTAGAAAAGGTATTAAAATAGGACAAGCTGAAGTAGCGGTAGGCTCTCGTATATACGACGAACTAGAAGATTTAATTATAGAAAACGGTGCAAGAGCTAGATCAAGAGCTGACGATCAAAGAGCTTTTCAAATAAAAGAACAAACATTAGCTGCTGTAAGTAAATTAAATGTATTAAGGGAAGGAGGAACCTTTGAGCTTAACGGACAGACTTACGAAGGAAAAGCCGATGTGGAACGTTTCTTAGATGATGTTATTTTAGCTGCTAGAGAAGACCCAGAAAAGGACGATGCTTATGTTGGTGGACTTATCAAATCCTTAGAGCAAATACAAACATTAGCTCCAGACCTCAGAGAACAACAAGCCGCTAAACTAGCAAAGAACACAATAGATAGAAGGAATACATCTTATAGTTCCCTTATTGCTTCAATGCGTGATTCTGACAAAGATGAGCTTTTAGTAAACGATGACGGAGAGTTGCTCCCGGAATACGAAAATTTAAAGTTAGAGTTAAAGCAGGAGTTTTTACAGGAAATGGATAATTATATGTTAGAAGTTTCCGGCATGGATATACCACTAAATGAGCAGAAAGATTTAGTAGGAGAGCGTTCCCTTCAATTAGCGTCTCAGTTGCAATCTAGGTTAGATAAAGGAATAGTCACTATAAAAAGTAACGAAGCTAAAAGAAGTGACGCTAAAAAAGAACTTCAAGCATTAGAAGTTAAAACAGACGAAGCTCCTGCACCTAGTGGTTTGTTTTCTTATCAGCCAGATTCTTTAAATGAAAGAGTAGCAAAAACAGCACAAGCTAAGAGAGTTATATTTAATGTAGAAGCTAAACCTGAAGAAAGAGATAAATCTATTAAATATTTAAGCGAACAAGGCGAAGATGTTTTAAATGAGTTATCTAATAAAGCACAATCAAACAGTTACATAAGGAAGGTGGTGCCAGTAGGTATAGCTAGAAATAGAGGGTACACAGTTGTAAGCGAACAGTTTGGTTATCCACCTATGGTTGAAGTTGTTGATAGATATTTAACTCCTGAAGAGTTGGAGGAAAATTATAAACAATACATGATTACTGCTGGTTTTGGTAATGCGTTTACTGATTTAAAAACATTAGAAACAGGAGTAACAAAGCACGGACTTAGGTTCGATGTAAGTGAATTAAAAGAGCGTACAATGACTGTGCGTATGATACCTTCGTTTTTGCTTGAAAACTTAAAAGATTTAGAAGAAGAAGATTTAAAGAAAAAAGTGGAGCAAGTACAACCCTTAGAAGAAACGCCTGAAATGGGTAAAGAGTTTTTAGGACGTAGAGAGCGTGGGACGGAGGAGTCGGCGTTGCGTTTTGTAAAAGGAGTATCGCAATACATAGGGCAGCCCGATATTGTTAAAATCGTAAAAGATCAATTAGCTCTAAATAAAAGACTTAAACTTATAAAATAATGGTAGCAGAAAATTTACAAGATACTTTGATGGGTGAAGAACCCAAGGAAGAAGAGGACCCAAATGTATTTTACGATGTAGCTATGGCTCCATTTAGAGGAGCTGAGGGTGCGTTATATTCTGCGTATCAGTTAGCTGATGATTATCTTTTAAATGATGTACTACCAGATTGGGAAACAAGAGCTTTAGGTACATCTAAGACTATACCGGGCATGGCTGTAGAAAGTGTGTCTCAATTTGTTACTGGTTGGTTTCCGTTCTTACGGGCTACTAAGGGATTGGCATTAGCAGGTAAAGGAGCGAAAGCTTTGAGGGGTATAGGAACAGCTGCAGCCGCTGACTTCACTGCTTTTGTTGGACAAGAGAACAGATTGTCTAACCTCATACAACAAGTACCAGAGCTACAGAATCCAGTTACAGAGTTCCTCGCACACGACGCAGATGAAGGAGAGATCGAAGGTAGGTTAAAGAATGTATTAGAAGGTCTAGGTCTTGAAGCTTTAGGGTTTGCGTTCATCCGTGGATTAAAAGCTGTGAAGGATGGTAAAGCTAAGTTTGAGGAGACGGGGTCGGAAGATGCAGTACGCAATGTTGTTTCGGAAACTTTAGGTGGAGGTACTGCTTTAGCTTCTATTAAGGCTCCTAGATATATAGATGAATTTAGAGAAAGTATTATAGATGAATGGGATTATAGATTACAAGAGGATGCTTTATCCGACGAAGTAGCTGAAGCTATCCCAGATTTTCCTAAGCCATACAGAGACTTTTTAAGAGCATTAGAGAAAGAAGATTGGTTGGGATTCGATTATCCATCTCAAGCTGTTAATGAAATTATAACAAGTCCGACAGTATACGATGATTTCGAGATTAGCCCCGCATTAAAAGCAGCTACTACTAAGCTTGAAAATGCTTTCTTTAAAGGTGACATTGCTGAACCCGGAGTATCAAGAAGGTCGGGTATATTCGCTGGTCGTATAGATGATAAAACAAAAGACTTTTTAATTAAAGGTACGCAAGCTGTAGAGTCTGGTAAACCATTCCAAACAGGGGGTACCGTCGATCCGTCCATACCTCAAGCTGCTACCGTAGGTAAAACTTTAGATCAGTTAGCTGTTAACGCTGATACTCCAGAAGTTCGGAACTTAGCTAAGAATTTAAAGAAGATCATAAAAAACGAAGATGATTTAGATGTTGTTGTTAATTACAAACCTGATGTTGAAGGTGATCCTACTAAAGTTAGAGGTGATGTAAGTGATAAAGGTTCTATTGCTGGTGTTTACAAACCAAGTGCTGATCGTGTTGAATTATACGGTAGTGCAGATGAGCAGACGCTAGTACATGAAATGCTTCACGGTGTTACTGCTAAAAAGATAAACGCTTGGGTAAGTCAGGGAGGTGCGGATAGGTCTTTAGTGTTATCTAATATAGATAATGTTATTAACAATAAAGCTGCTCCTAAACCAATTCGTGAACTTGCTAAGTCTTTTAAAATAGCTGCTGAGAAAGTAGGTAAAGAATACGAGTTTAAAGGGACTGATGTTTTTGATCCTAAAGAAGGAAAAGGTTTATATGCCTTTAAGGATTTAGATGAGTTCCTTGTAGCTGCCTTTACCGATTTAGAGTTACAAAGAATTTTAAGAAGAATACCAGCAGACGATCAAAGAAATATATTTCAAAAGATTGTAGATGCTATCGCTGAGTTAATAGGAACTATAAGAGGTGAAGGTGGTTCTAATCTTCTTGATAAAGTTCTTAGAGACTCCGCACAGATAATCTCTGCCAGTAGAGACTCATACATGGGTAAAGCTAAACTTGTAGCTGAAGGTCGTTATTATCAAGTTAGACCTAATCTTTGGAGTGTTCCTGAGCAAGAGATAACTTCTGCTGCTACCTCTATAAATGTAGCTAAATTACCTGCTGCTTATAACAAACTAAAGAAAGCTGGAATATTCACTAAAGGAATGAAGATGGTGGATATAGGAGGTGGTAAGTTTGATAACGCAGTTGATATGCTTAAAGGAGAAGGAGTAGATTTAAAAGTTTACGACCCATTCAACAGAACAGCACAGCACAACAAAACCGTAGCTCAAGCAGTACAAGGCGGTCAAGTAGACGCTGCTATTTCTAATAATGTACTTAATGTTATTAAGGAAAAGGAAAATCAACTGTTAGTTGTTGAGCAAGCTTTTGACGCAGTTAAAGGAAACGGTAAAGCATATTTCTCTGTATATGAAGGAAGTAAAAGCGGAGTCGGAAAAGAAACGAAAGCAGGTTTCCAGCACAACAAAAAGACAGCTGATTATGTTAGTCTCGTAGAAGATGTATTTGGTAAAGGTAATGTAGAAGTTAAGAACAATATTATAACAGCTACAAAACAGGCAGACGAAGGCTTGGCTTCCGTGAGGAAAGATGTCCCCGATTTCAAACCCAACAAAGCGGACGAGTTCTTAAATGAAATACCTGAGCACTTCAGAGAATATGTTCGAGCAGTACTACGAGGACAATCTATTGATATGCCTCAATTTCGCACGGATAACGACGGGTATGTACTAAAAGAAATATTAGATAAGATTGCTGAGAATAACCCGGACTTTGTTAAACAATATACTAAAGACTGGAAAGACACTGATACATTTAAAACAGGAGATGAAGTAGTTGATAACGCATATGCCGGTCAGTTGTTAAATCTTGATCCTATTGAAGCTGCTAAGATAGCTAGACAACAACAAGCTGTTTGGAGAGTAGAAGGTAAAGGATTAGTTGCTAAAGTATTAAAAGCCAGAGACGAAGTAACTGAAAGTGGATTCGGTGAAATACCAGCAGCTAACTTAAAGAACGCTTTTCAAGAGCTAGTAGAGTTCGCTGATCGTTATAGGAGATTAGGTAGAGAAGCATCTTTGTTATTAGGAGAGCGTAGAGAAAAGTTTAGAGGTGTTGGACGTAAGGTAGGATTAGATGAAGCTGAAATACTAACCGACGGAGTCCGCAGAGAGTACCTAAATAAGAACGGCAACTGGACTAAGAAAGCTAGAGAACTTGTTGAAATACTTAAGTATGTTGATCCTGAAGATTTAGACGGAGCTATTAAAACCGTAACAGGAATAGCTAAGAAGTCTCAAGGTAAGAGCTGGTTAGATATGCCTTTAGAATATTGGATGAACAGTATTCTGAGTGGTAGTGCTCAAATTGTAAATGCGGTTGGTGCTAGTTTTACTGGTACTATGCACACATTAGAGACAGCTTTAGGAGGTTTGTTAACTGGTAACCCAAGGGTTGCAAAGGAAGCTTTGGCTGGTTGGGCTGATATGTCGAGCGTTCACGAAGGTTTTAAACTTTATATACAGGCGTTGAAGAATGATAGAACCTTCTTTAACCAAGCTAATAAGTTTGATCTTAGAGAACCTGCTATTATTCCAGAAAGATTCGGGCTACGAAAACAACAATCTCAACAAGTAGCTGATTGGGATTTAGATCAAGGATTAGAACCTATGAACCAAACTAGTAAGGCTTATAAAGCTATAGATATGCTAGGTAAAGTTATACGGTTCCCTTCAAGGCATTTAACGGCACAAGATACTTTCTTTAAAACGATGTTTGCTAGAAGAGAGCTTCGTTTGCGTTTAGCTTTAGATGCGATGAAGGATGTTGAAGCTGGAGTACCTAAAGAAGTAATTGCTGAAAGAATACAAAAACAACTCAGTGGTTTAATAGACGAAAATGGTAAAGTATTTTCTGAAGAGACCTTGATAAGAGAAGGTTTAGCGGAAGCCGATGCGAAAGGCTTAAAGGACAATGAACGTGCTAAGTACGCTATGCAGTACAAACAAGCTCAGTCTAAGTCTGTTGATACTTACAATAAGTTAAAAGCTGTGGGGATGGCTGACCATCTGACTATGATGGAGGAGTTGAAGCCGGGTATAGCTAAGAGCTTGCAGAACATGACTAATGCTCATCCGAGTTTAAAACTTGTGTTACCGTTTATCAGAACTCCTACTAACATTTTAAATTATGCTGTAGGTAGAACTCCATTAGGAAAACAATTCTATAGAGATATAAAAACAGTTTGGAAAGGAACTAAGGATTCTTTAGAGGGAGGTGCATTAGATAATGCGTATGATGATTTAGCGAAAGCTTTAGAGTCGACTGATCCGTTAGTTAAAGCCCGTGCTCAAGGACGTTTAGCTGTAAGTGCTATAACGGTAGGGGTTGTAACTGATGCTTATTTTAATAATAGATTAAATATCACAGGAGGCGGTCCAAAAGATGAAAAGCAAATAGCACAGCTTAAACAAACAGGTTGGAGACCGTACAGTATAAAAGTAGGAGATACTTACTATAGCTATGTTAAACTTGATCCTTACGCTACTATCTTAGGTACGGTTGCTGATTTAATAGAGATTGGTCTTAAAGAAGAAAAAGGTTTTGATGAGTCTGGGATGGAGCATTTAATGAGTGCTTTAATTGTAACAGTTCAGAGAAATATATTTAATAAATCTTACATGACTGGATTGGATACCTTAGTTAAACTAGCTCAACAACCAGAAAACTACGCAGACTACGCATTACAATCATTTGGTAGTTCATTGGTTCCTTACAGTTCGGCATTAGGCAGATTAAACGAATATCAAGGAGATCAAGTATCCAGAGAAATAAATAGCTTAAAAGAAGCTGTTCTATATAAAATACCCGGACAAAGAGAAAAGCTAGACCCTAAAAGAAACATATTAGGTGAAGTTATGGTCAGTGAAAATGTTCCGTTATTTGGTGTTATAAATCCAATAGCTTACTCAACCGAGAAAAGTGACGCTGTACTTACTGAGATGGCTAACTTAAAACACGCCTTCAGGCAACCTAGCTCCAGACAACAAGGCGGCATGGTAGAGATGTTAAACTTCACCAATGCTAACGGTCAAAGTTCCTATGATAGATGGTTAGAATTAATGGGCACTATTAAAATTGGAAGACGAACTTTAAACGAATCCCTAGAAAAACTTATAAACTCCAAGCAATACAATAGGCTTCTACCTTTTGCTCCCGAAACTGGATTAGATAGTCCTCGTGTTAAGGCTGTTAGAAATATGATAGGAAAGTATAGATCGAGAGCTTTTAATCAAATGTTGAAAGAATCGTATGTTGATGAAGACGGTATTGAGCTTTCTGATATATACGAAAGAGTAAACAGGGCTAAAATTATAGCATCAAGAGGAGCTTCCCGTGAAGATGTACTTGCTCTTCTCACTCAATAATTAATAATATACACTTAACATCATGGCTAACCCAGTAACTTATAGAGATTACGTAGCAACAGCTAATCAAACAGACTTTGCTTTTAACTTTCCATACCTCGAAGA
>Ga0208767_1003257_pt1 | contig 11899 bp, 23 predicted proteins | sample VirMetDEL_Mar_21_FD_184514 | JGI IMG/M metagenome (GOLD analysis project Ga0208767, IMG submission 184514) | Aqueous microbial communities from the Delaware River and Bay under freshwater to marine salinity gradient to study organic matter... | ecosystem: Environmental > Aquatic > Marine >... | reverse complement strand
TGCTTGGATCGCTTTCTTGTTCTATTTTGTAAGCGTCGGCGACGTACGATAATACGTCGTCTAGCTCATCCTCGTCTTCAACTGTTATAGAGGAGAGTAGGTTCATACCTACAGTAATCTCCTTTGCATCAGGTGTTATACTTGGGTCGTCTAAGTTTAGAAACCCAACCGCTAAAGCCACTACTACTTCCTTCTCTAGTCCGTACTTAGCAATGGTCTCGTTAATAGCTACCATTAGCTCCTGTACTTCTATGATGCAATCTTTGTGGCCTTCTTTCATTATGCTATCTTTAATACCTCTACTGCAGATCCTGCTTTAAGAACAATATTACCAGCTGATGATAAACTGGTAGCAGTGATGATATCTCCTGCCGCTAGGTATTTACCGTAGTAAAAAGAAACCATTGATAGCCCTGTTGCTGATTTTGATCTCAAGGCTGTGGCTACAGCTGTTCCGTTTACTAGTACCGCTGTTGTTACGTTTGTACCTGAAACAGCAATAGCGTCGTACTGAAAGCTTATATCAATACGGTACACACCAGCTTCACGTACGGTGATGCTGCTTGTAGCAAATGTATACGGGTCTGTACTACCTACTTGGTAGGATCCGTCAGGATTTGAATTGTCTATAGGTGCAAAGCCCATATCACTTGCAGGCCCACCAGCTGTTAGTGATCTATCTAGTTCTTGTCTAGCGATTATCCTGCTGGGTACTATAGGGTCTGTGCTGAATGCATTAGAGGTGAGCTCACGCTTAACCACTTCATTACTACCGTTAACAAGTAATGCTGTAAGCTCTGCATTGTCTGTAGCAGGCGCAGCAGTAAAAGACTGCGTGCCGTTAATTTCTACCTCGGTAGTTGAGAGCTTGAGAGCTGTTGCATCTCCTGTTCCGTCTTCTACATTTTTCGTTGAGGAGGTTACGCCTCCTTCAACGTGAAGAAGGTTCCCGAACTTATCTTTTATCTTTTGTCCTGAGAGCGTGCTCATAAATATTAATTTTGTACAAAGATATTAAATTCAACGTTATGCCTAAAAGTGAAGTAGCACGGAGCAAGATGTTCCGTGATTTCTCTGTCATCAAGGACAGATATATAAAAGCCAACTATTTAAAATACTGGAGCCTAGCCATAAGAGATATGTCTATGAACTATGACCTCAAGGAATCTGAGGTTCGGTTTATGCTCTTTGCCTATGACCTAGAGTTCTTTACCTTAGACTATATGGCTAAGTCGTACTTCTATCAGAAGCACAACCTGTACCAACGATTGGTAAACCCACTACTTAGAAAGGGATACATCTACAAGCACTTTGATAAGCTGAGTCCTTCAAACACTCGTGAGGACCATCTGTTTCGTGAGGAGCAGAAGATGAACTACCGCGTACGCTACGCATTAAGCCAAACGGGTAGACTTATGGTAAGCAAGTTCTACCGTAAGATAGAGGGGGACGAACAGATTAACGTACCCGAGGATCCTAGATCTGAAAAGATGAAGGAGATACTTAAGAACCGCTAGCTGTTGTGCTTGGCCTTGATGCGGAACTTAGCCTCTAGACTTGCTCCCGCGTGGGGAACAAACTTTCCTTCGTGTGACATAAGGTAGTATCGGCCCTTCTCAAGCATCCAATGCATACCTTCAGGTGCGTTAACCATCTCGTGGGTCTTAGTTTTCTTGGCCTTCATATTGTTGTATTACAGCGAGTTACAAAATTAATTAAAAAATATTAACGAAAATACTTGACTTGTGTTAGTAAAGTACCATACATTTGTATCAAACGAAAGAGATAGACTATGAAAAAGTTAATGATTATTGCAGCGTTGTTCTTGGGGAGTCAAGCCGTTGCACAGGAAGCACCAAAGAGTATTTTAGGTTTCATACAACCTGATGTACCTAGTGAAGTTACAATGCCTATTGCTAAAGACACCGTGGTTTACGTTGATGCTCCAATATCAATACTAAACCTTGAGGTAGATGCACACAGAGTGGATAACGATCCAGAAGGCGTGTTCAGCTTTTACAAGGTTGGTCCATTCTCTGTAATGGAGGCGAAGATGAATGATGGAAGAACATTCTTCTCTATAATTAGAAAGTAGGTATTTTACTTTATTGTTTTACCTATGATATAAAAAGAGGGGGCTTTCGCCCCCTTTTTTATTTTCTGTTTTTAGCTAACCATCTTTGGTAATCTTCTCGTGCTAATTCACGAGCAGAATCGTAGACACCTTTAGTCTTTGCAATCTTTCGCATATCACCTAAAGATAAATTAGCGGTAGAATATTTGCTCTTACGCAACGCTTCTGTTAATCTTGACATTTCTGTTTTCTCTAAGATGTCTTTAGCGGTAACTGGCTTGTTAACCTTTGCGTAAGGATTGCTGTATCCTTGGTTTTCAGATGTTCCTGTAATTCTAACTTCATCTGGTGTAAGTGTTCTTCCTGTTGGGGTAGGATTACCCTTATCATAAGATCTACCTACAGATCCACCCTTATTGTACTTCTTCTTTGCTTTCATAATTTTGAAATCTTCCTCGTTCTTATCTAGTTTTACTTGACCTCCCTTTAGGTACATCTTACCACCTTCCTTAAAGCTAGGGCTCTTACCTCCCGGAACCTTAGTGCCTACGTAACGGTAGTTAGCTTTCATCTTCTGCTCCTGAGCCTTACGCTTTTCAACCTGTTCTGCCAATGCTTTCTTTGCTGCTGGCTTTAATGGCATACCCTTAGAGTCAACACCTTTAGCTAGCTGTCTGGCTAGATCGTTAGTCAGGTTAGCTGAACTCTCAAAATTCTTCTTGAACTCATCATCAACCATCTTCTTAGTAACGGTTACACCACCACCATTTTGGTACATATCGTACTTACCACCTTTTCCGTACTTCTTTAGTTTCATAGTTCCTCCTTCAGAATATTTTTCGTGTTTACTTAATGAGACATAAACCGTTTGCCCCTTTTCGTTTTTTGTTTTATACATTTTCGGTATAGCATTGTAGTTGCTGTCCGACGCTCCCTTTGCGCTTGAAACATTTGCCGAACGTTGTGTCTGTCTCTCGGCAGCTCCGGGATCTAATGATGTCCCAACAAATACAGTATCGCTACTTGGGTTATAATCGCTGAACTGACTCGCGGCTGTTTTATAGTCTAAGAATGTATCTGCCTTCCTAAGATTAGGTTTTTTAGGTTTGCCATTAACCCCACCTTTATTATACTTCTTTAGTTTCATCTATGCTTTCTTTTTACAATCTTTAGATTCATCACAGTAACACACCTCATCACTCCCACAGGCAAATGGTTCTGGTATATCAAAACTGAAATCAAGTTTAGATATCCTCACCAACATTGCATACATTGATACGATCCCTAGTATGATAATAGCTCCTGTCATAGAGGCAAAGATAGTAAAGATATACGTTCAATATATTTAGCTGCTTGCTGCGCCTGAACATAATACTTGTTATAACAACTAGTATGAATGTTATAACATCTATCTGTCTCATAAATGAGAAACACAGTAATAACGCAGGGTGTGGACACTTGACATTCTAAAAAATAATCCGTAACTTCGCTTGAGTTAACCCACGCAACAGGGTTCAATGCTAATGAACACTGTTGCTACCCAGCTTAAGACAAGGTAGCTGTACGGGCTGTCGTCCAAAACAGAGGCCCGCTAAGCTACTCCCGTACAAGCGGCAAGAACTATCCTTATTCAAAGGATCAAACACACCCCCTATCAGAACGCTGCCAACAGCTTTTAAGAGCAGTTGTCCGCTCATCCCAAAGCACTAACAGCTGGTGAACCATTTAGCTGTTGAGCTCCCCTACACCTCCCTCTCTTTCCCCTACATCCTAGCCCCGAAAACCTCCACCACCCACTCTGATCTTTAACCGCTACTTTACACCCCCTTTAAATACGTCCTAAACACCCCCTAATCGTCTCAAATAACAGCTATATAGGTACAGAACTGAACACATATATAGAGGTCTTAGAACAGCTCTGGTGAATTGAGTTGAGTTATAAGTAAGTGGGTAGGGAATTTAGAGTTGAGTTATGTTTAGGTGGGGGATTATATAGGTATACACACGCGTGCGCACGAGACCCCGAACGGATATCCTAACCCCACGGGGTAGTCATAACAGATTGATTCTCAAAACTTTTGGCGTTTTGCTATGATGCTTTGGTTTAACATTACTTGCTCAACTCACTCAATGTCAAGGTGTTGGATGATGAGACAACCCGGTACACACAACGAAAAACAGATGGGGAAATTCAAGGTGAATGTATCAGGTGAGGAACAATCCACCACCCCACATATCACCCACATATACCCTTACCCACAGCCATCAAACCTACAGGCAGATACACGTCCCTGATATTTTCTTACCCCATCAGCAATCTACCTTGAGTAACCTTAAACACTAGCCTGAGCACCATTTTAGGGCTGAATGATGACTAGGTATTTCTACTCAATTTGTGAAAAAGTCAGTGAAAAACTTGCACAGGTCATTTCCCTTTCCGTATGTTTGTGGTGTTCAAACGAATGAACGACTAAAACAAATGCCTTATGAGAAATCCACTAAACATTGAAACACTGACCCAAGTATTTGCTGATGTGCTTAACGTCAAAATCGCTTCGGTCAATTCTAACGACCTTGGCGCTCGGGTATCAAGAAGACTTGCGAAGCAGTTTTCCGAGCTACACCTAAGCGGTGGTGACCTGAGTACATTTGCTCCAGTCATCGAGGAAGCTAGAAAAGAGATAAAATAGCGTTCCAGTATCGCAGTTGCACTGACGAGTCCTGATAGGACGAAACCCCTTCGGGGGTCTGTAACTTAAATTAAATGCTTTATGACTATCAAAGAAAAAGACTTCAAATCGTTCGCTCAGGTAAGACCTGAGGTTGTTCAACTTGCTGACCGGTTGGTTGACCTGCTTCCAATCCGTGAGGATGAGCACTTCGCCTTCGTTCGTGTGGGTCTCATCTACCGCAATCAGGCGTTTCGTGAGTGCTTACTTACAGGCCGTAGAGTAACCCGTTCGTACAAGCAAAGCAGGTTATCAGGTAAAGACCACAACGATACCTACGCTACGTACCAACTGCCTAGCGGCAAGGCATACAAGGTAGCTGTTGATATCAGTAAGGAGCAACTCATCTACGAAACGCTACGTGTAGCTACTTACGACCTTGATGAGCACATCGGTATACCCTGCTAGTCAGGGAGTCGTCAGGGCGACTTTAAATAGGCTTTAGGCCCTGAGCGTGACCGGTTCGCCGGTCGGTAGTATAAACTTAATTTGAACGCTTTATGAAAAACGTATCTAAACTCATCCACGAAGCACCGCATCCGACCTTATCAGGTAAGGTGACCTACGATTCAATTGACTTCCTTAGGAGCCTCGTATCGGCCTTTGATGGCCGACCTGAGTACCTGAACACCGACAAATCCATTGAGGATTTGGTGAATGAGTACACTGATTACCTGAATGGTGTATGTGACCTTGATGGTGAGCCGGTAAAATAGCTGTTGCGCTGATGATGGGTGAGCACACCCGAAACTGCCTGAGGGCAGTCCGTAACTAACTTGACCGAAGAGTGCAATGAGACAACCGCACACCACTGCTTTATGATTACTACTGATTTATCACCTGTACAAACACTACCACTACACACCCGTAAAGAGACCATCACCGGCCTCGGGTTTGACATCATCAATGGCCGTAGAGACAGCCTTAAAATCGATCAATTTTTGAGCCTGAAGGAGGGTGATGTATTCTCAGGTGAGGGAGTACGCTCTTACGTAGCTTACGTGCACGATGTACGTAGAACCATCGATGAGGTGTTTGACCTGATTCAGCGCTCGGAGGAGCCTTTGGATATCGTGCTCTTTCCTTACAGCCAAGCGCTAGGGGTGAGCATCCGCAAATCCAACGAGGGATAGCACCACTCCCGCCGGCTTCCTTGGGGAGCGCCTAGGTCGTGCTAGGAGCGGGAACAAAGACCTGACAACTAGGTATTTACACTTAATTTGTGAATAAAGTTGTGAAAAAGTTTGGTAGAACGAAACACTTATTGTAGTTTAGCCAAAGCAAACGAGGGAAAGCCTGTAAGCCTGACCTCAGCTAGTTAGGTCTAGCAACGTACTTTACTTATGGGAAAACAAATCAGTCTGATGAGGGAGGACTATCCATCCTCCTAGGCCTTCGGGCCTGACTCCTGAAATGGAGCGAAACCACGGAACGCAGGGAGTGCGTATGAGAAAATGCAGGGACAGCACTAGCTGTCCTTGGTCACTGATAACTTAAATTAAATGCTTTATGAACAAACAAGATTTTGCTCAGCTGTTGGAGATGCACGATTGGTACTACGAGCGTAGTGAAGACCCGAAGGTCTACAGCAGGGGCGCTTACCAACGTAAACTTATCTTCAAGATAAAGGCACAGCTAGGTGAGGATGGTGAGTACCTGTACCTGAAGTATGCCCGTAAACACGAAGAGCGTACTACTGCCCCGCAAAGTGTCCGTAGAGAACGCGTTATGCAGGGCGTAATGTGTAAGTCTACAGGTAAGCTAGGCTTCGTAGTAGATAAGTCCGCAAATGGCTTCCTAGAGGTTAAATTCAAGGATGCACACCGCACTGAATTTATCAAGCGCGATAACCTTGCTATGCTAGACTAAGTCTAGCGGTTACTGATAACTTAAATTAAATGCTTTATGAACATTTCAACGATTTACAAATTGCAACGTGAGAATGGCCTGTCTGAGATTCAAGAATTGATCAATTCCGGTATGGCTTGGAAGATGGAGGGAGCTACGGGCCGGTACGCTATGGAGCTACTGCGCTCAGGTGCTTGTATCCTGCCTTCTAAGGCTGTTATAGATGCCTACGGGAACAAAGTGCCTAGCCGTAATGAACTTGTCTCAGGAACGCTAGGAACGTTTGAGAACGCTGTAAACTTTTGGTCGGATGATGAGAATCTAATGGCCTTGGAGATAGACAACGAACCTGATGAGGTAGCGTACTTTGAAGAGTACTAAACCTACGGCCCTTTTAGGAGGGCCTTGGTTACTGATAATTTAAATTAATGCTTTATGAAAGAGAAAATGTACCTGCCGTTTGAGAACGGCTTAGCTGTTTCAATCGTGTCTGTAGGGATTGCTACTGAGGTTGCCCTGCTTGGGATGGATGGTGAAACTGTTTACGATACTGAGCCAATACCTAATGGTGTTACTCAGGTGTTTAATGGTGAGGCACTGACCTCGCTTTTGTTTAAAATTCAAAATCTTGAAGGCTTATGAGTACTAGAGAAGAAATGTTAAAAGTGCTTGGGGAACTATTCCCCATCACTGGAACCACTGAGGACTTTGATGGTAGCGAAGGTGGTATTTGGATTTGTGGTGAGTGTGACTACACAAACCTTAGAGGCGTACCCTACTTTGATTACTACGCTGAAACCCAATCTTACGAATTCGGTGTGCTTACTAACCTAGTTAGGCTAGCTGAAAGACACGGATGGTACTTTGAATGGTACGATGCCGGAACGATAATGGTGTACCCTGATTAGGGTCACCGGTTACTGATAATTAAAACACATTTATTATGCCTAAGAAACATAGAAACCATAACGGAGACATTTGCTACACCTTTGCTTGGGAGCAGGGTGGTGGTAACCACGTGTACGCTTACAGCAAAAAGGGTGCAATCAGGGTCGCTAAGAAATTTGGCGCAGGAACACATAACAGACACGGAGAAAAGTACGTTGAGTCCTCCTCACGTTCAGTACTTACCCCTCAAGAAGGGTCTTTCCGCTCAGTATACCTAGAAGAACTTCTAGAGTTTGATCGTAACCTGTACCTAGCGTACAGCCTATAGCCTAAAATAGGAGCAAAGCACGTCTCGGATGTCTTCGGGATAGAAGAGTATTCTGCCAATTCAATTCAATTTAAGGTCAAGGTGTGCTCCTAGCCCTAGTAGGGTTTACTCCATACACCAAAGAATACTAAAGACTGACAGCAAGGAAAGACTTGCAGGTTACTGATAATTAAATTAAATTTGGCTTATGAAACAAATAGATTTTATGGAAGATTTAAGCAGAAACGACCTCAAGGTAATTGAGATGAGCGTTAAACTGATTACCGATGATGTCACTGAGGAGCTAGACAGCTACGAACGTGCCGGTATGGATGAAGCCGCGGAGACCTCTAGGGAGGTGCTCAGCGAATTGTACAACGTACTTGGAAAGATACGCAAAATTGGAATGAGCCTATGAGTATAGCTGTTGATATTAAGACGATGTTCCCTGACCTTGATGTGTTTGATTACGACAACACAGCATACGTCAAGAAGTTGATGCATAAGGACGAAACGGAACTTATGGAGATGAGGATTGAAGAGAAGGCCGTTAATGGCCTTCTTTCTTCTTCTAAGGAGTATTGGGTAACCAATCGGATGATAGTGCTTAGAAACCTACCCGAGATGCCTATAGTACGCAATGAGGGTACTGATGTGGTAGGTTCTAAGATAGGATTATATAAGAAAATTGAAAAAATGTTAAGTTATGCTAGATCAATTTAAAACAATCGCAAGCCGGTTAAACCTGCTTACACTTTTTATCTGCCTGTTACTATTGCCTATGGTGATAGGCTGTGTATTAATAACAGGGGTGGATAGAATCGCCTCCAAAGTAATCAAATGACTATGATACTACAAGACTTAAAAGATGATATGTACTCGTTGATAGAACGAGTACGTGTAAGAGCTGAGCTCGCTGACCGAACACTAGATGTGCACGATCTGGCCCGTATAGAGGCCCTTGCTGGACAGATTGAAGTGTTCACAAAACAACACCGAAGCAACTGTGAATAACTTCGGTACAGGCTATTTAAATATGCTGTATCTTTGTATCAAATAATCCTCCTTCCCAATTGTGATTATTTAGAAGCATACATTTAAGACTCTATCAGAGGTAAGCGAGGGGAAGGCGCTGAAACTGATAGGGTCTTTTTTGTTGCTGAGTATTGAGGCGCAACACAAAACAAAGCCCTTACGTTTGGAAGAGATGGTTACTGATAGTAGATAACTTCGCCAATGTCCGGAAGCGTAGTACACACCGGATCAACAAATGTGTATTCAACTAGCTGTTTAGTTACAGTGACGGCGTGGAAACTTGCGTCTATAGGTTGCGATGCTGTGAGCGAAGAACTCATACGATAAGCATATGCATTACCCGGGTTGAGTGTTTCTTACTTCCCCTCTTATGGGGGGAAAGGGGGGTCTTTTCACTTAACTTGGGTAACTCAGCTGTTCACTCAGAATCTATACTCTAAGCATATTACCAACCCTCTAGAGGGTAGTAGGTTTTGAGGACCTACTACCTAACCGGTTACTGAATGGTTCTTGTAGAAGGCTAAAGTGCGGGGCCCCAAGCCCAAGCACGTAGCCTGAGAAACTACCTGAAAAACTTGTGTAGTCCCTTGACTATTACTATATTGCAATGAAATAACGAGTCTAACTTAAATTAAATACTATGACTTTAGGAGAGAAGCTGTCTCTAGTGCAGCAGGAATTCAAGGCTAAGAAAAGCCGTTACAACAGCTTCGCGAAGTACAACTTCCGTAGTGCTGAGGATATCCTCGAGGGTCTCAAGCCCTTTAACAGCAAGTACGGGGTATACTTCGTAGTGAGTGAGGAAACTATTACCGACTACAACACACCGGTGATCTTATCAACAGCTACCATCTACGACACACAGAGCGACGCCTCCATAAAGGCGACAGCGATAGTGGGCGTAGACCTACAACAAAAAGGTATGCAGGTACCACAAGCCTTTGGGTCTGCTTCTTCTTATGGTAAGAAGTACGCTCTAGGCAACTTGCTACTTATTGATGATACGGCTGATGCTGACGCTACCAATTCACACGGCAAGAGCACAACAGCTACTGCAGGCAAAACAGCTAGCACACCGGCAGGTAATGACGACAGCTTCAAGCAGTCTATAGACTACCTAAAGGCTACACCTGATGACAAGAAGGGCCCAGTACTTCAAATGATCCTTGACAAGTACGGCAACAAGTTCTCACCTAAGCAGGTTGAGGCGTTGAAGAAGTTTGTGTAATGAGTGTTCTTGAAAACAACGAGCTTGTTATAAACCTTGAGGTCCTTAGCGAAGGAACTATTGTTTTATACAAGGGGAAAGAATATGAATGGCACGAGGGTGGTTTATACGACCCTGAAACAAATACTATTTTATAATGGAATTTGCTAGACTACTAGTTGAGCGGACAGGTAAACCCTACCTGTCCTACTCAGCTCTAAAGTACGCCGCCGATGGTGGTAAACAGCAGGATATGAAGCTGTTTGAGCTCTATGTCCGCGGTCTGCTTTATAAAGACAGCCCTGCGCTAAGCTTTGGTTCATTGTACGATATGATGCTATTAGAACCTGAGAAGGTGAACGAGCAGTTCTACGTACTTGACGACTCGGAGATTATTTCCGAGCTAAAGGACAGCTACAAAAACCCTAGGGCATCCAAGCAGTACAAGGAATGGAAGGCATCACAAGAGAGTGATGGCCGTTCTCAAGTCTCCGAGGAGGATTGGCAGATGGCTAAGGATATGATCTCTAGGCTTGATGCTTCCGAGGTGCTGGATCCTGAAACAGGAGAGCTCATTCCGGTGCGCTCATTCCTCACAGGAACACCACAGGTAGAATTCAACACTTGGATTGAAGATGTGCCCGTACGTGGCTTCTATGACGTCCTAGGAGACGGCTTTGTAACCGATAGCAAGTCGACTAGGAGTGTGTCAGGATTCCCTTACGATGTGAAGAGCTTTGATTACGACATCCAAGCCTACATCTACAGCACTGTTGCTGATACTGATACCTTTTACTGGGTAGCGCAGGGTAAGTCAAAGCCTTACCTATGCGCAGTGTACAAGGCCTCGCCTCAGATCATTGAGTCAGGCAAGAGAAAGTTTTGGTCAGCTGTTGAAAACATCAACAGGTGGTTGCAAAACCCGGGCAAAGACACTGCGACATTTGCCCTTTATGGTGAAATTTAACGTGAATAATTTGTTTATTAACCCGAGGCATTATAAATTTGCCTCATAATTTAAATCAATTGATTATGGCTGAGACTAAAATCTTCGCAACAGGATTCTCTTTCAAGAGAAATGAGAATGCTCCCGACTTCGTAGTTGGAAAACAATCTATCAAGGTAGATGAAGCTGTCGCTTTCTTACAAGCGAATCAAAAGAACGGATGGGTAAACCTAGACGTGAAACAAGCAAAGGGTGGTAACTACTACCTAGAGCTAGATACTTGGGAAAGCAAGGGTGGAGCTGCAACAACAGCTACACACGACCCGCGTGCTACAGATGGTGGATTACCGTTCTAAGCAGGTTATAGCATTAGGGGACGGAGCTGAGAGGCTCCGTCTCCCTATCTATTACCTTGAGGTAGAGGTAGCCTACTACAAAGCAAAATCTTGGAGAAAGATTGACACGTGGGTAGTCACCTACGTGGAAGACCACAACAGAATACTTAAGGATGACCTTAAAACCAACAGCCGGCTCAATGAAGAGCTGTACGGGTCCAAGTTCAAAGGACAAAGAGGACTCAGAATCGACAGAGTCAACACCAAAAGAAGAATCGGAACCACAAACTGGTAACGATCAAATATTCATTTATTGGCAATAGAAACTATGAGAGAGATGAAGCAGTTCCTACGCATTGCAAATGCTAGGTTAAGAAAATTGTACCCCAACAAGATGCAACGCAAGGCTTGGGCCGCTAATATGTGGCGTAGATGGTTGGAGCGAAACAACATTGAGAAGGACCTATAATGTCCGGTGTCAATGACTTTAAGAATGCTGTAAAGCTTGTGGCTTTACTGCAGATAACACT
>Ga0208767_1003256_pt1 | contig 11900 bp, 6 predicted proteins | sample VirMetDEL_Mar_21_FD_184514 | JGI IMG/M metagenome (GOLD analysis project Ga0208767, IMG submission 184514) | Aqueous microbial communities from the Delaware River and Bay under freshwater to marine salinity gradient to study organic matter... | ecosystem: Environmental > Aquatic > Marine >... | reverse complement strand
CCAATAACAGTAGTAGATATGTCTAGTCCTAGTATCATCCAGGGGATTGTACTACATGTCTAGCTTTAGTTTAAATGTATAATTGTCTGCCTCTTTTTTCTGGACAGGGTTTGCTAGCTTAGCTATGCCAATAAGATTCTTGTCCTTGTCAAAGATGCCAATTTCTGTTATGTATGTTTGCTTCTGAAACTCATCTTCATAGTTGCAGTATTGGCTATTTATAGTATTTTTAATTCGTGTCTTGTCTGGTTCGGTATAGTTTACTTCCGCAGTTGAAGTGTTCTCTCTCCAATTAGAATCAGATGAAGATATGAATGTTGGATTTTGAGAGCTATTCAAATCTCCTGGCTGAGCCGTTGCAAACATGGTCATTGTTGGTATTTTTTGAGTTCCCTCAAAACTTAAGGAAAATAAACTAGCTGAGGCTAGTCCTGTTTCATATGCTCCAAAATATTGCCAACTAGCATTCTCAGTACTAGCACCAGTTGTATATTTGTCTGTATTAGAGCTTATATCTATTGACGATGTCAACAGAACAAATCCCTCGTTGTAAAGCACAACGCCGACAACAGATCCGCTCGCCCCTCCCATGGTAGATATGAGTTCGCCATTTTGTCGTGAGTCAACTGCCTCATCAATTAAAGAACCAGTATAATAGAACTTTAGGCTTACTGTACCTTTCTTTATTTGTTCCCCGAACATTATGGAAGGAACCTGTAGCATGTTCACTACACCCGAAACATAGCTGCCAGTGTAGGCATAGCTATTGCTTATATAGCGGTAGTAATTCATTGTATTCTGTAGCGCAATGAGTTCTTTACGGGCAGAAACATAGGCATTTTTTGCTGCATCATCCCCACCAGGAAATGGATAGGTTGTTGAACTAAAATATTGTCGTGTTATTGATGAAGTTAAAGGATATGAACCTGTAATAGTTGTGATAGAAGGATCTAGAGAATTATATTGTTCTCTTGTTAGGTTGTTAGTCCTAAACACAAGTCCAGTATCCCTCGTTACATAAGGGTATATTAACTGCTGAGATGTTCCATCTCTATCAACGTTGTATTCAAATAGGTTTACAGTACCAGTTACAATATTTGTTCCGAGAGTATCGCCACTATTATTGATATATGCAGAACCGCTGTGCATCACAAAGTCAAACTTTGGACGAGTGATTATGCGGTTCTGGAGAATGTCGTTTGGACCAAAAGTGTGGAGGTAAGGCATTTTTACCTCCCTGTTAGTAGTCTAGTCTTACCCGCAAGGTTGCTTCGTTGTCTGGTGTCTTTCTCAAAGGTTCGCTTAGTTTAGCGACAGCCAACAAAGCATTATCCTCACTATAAAGACCAACAGTAGTTATGTACGATACTGGAGTATCGGTTGGATCTACTTTGACCCTTATCTGACTAGAACTCAAATAAGTTGGGTTACTGCTGTAATTAAAGTCTGTATTGTTTGCACGGCAGAAATAAATTGTTGAATTAAGCTCTGTTGTGTTGTTGAATGTTACGTTCTGAACTCTGTGACGTACAGCAGTACATGAACCACTAATAGAACCTGTCACTAATAAGTCGTTTATTAGCTCAGCGGCAGAATCCATTTCGCAGTTTTCTACAAAGCTATTAGTGAAAACTGAGGCTGTCACAACAGCAACACCTGCCTGGTAAAAGAGCAGTCCGCAGGGTCTCTCTGAGGATGCGGCAAACCCAGAACCAGTAGCATATAGAATATTGAAATCTCCTGATGGTGAATTTGTCTTTGCGTTGATTCCATCTTTATCATAAACTGTTAGGGTTTTACCAAAGGGATTTGAATAAGAAGAGCTAACACCCAAGATAAGGTTAAAACCGCCACCAGATTGTTTTTGAATCTCATCTTTTGTTAGGAGTCTTGAGAAGTTGAATAACAATACCTCATTCATCTTGTCGGCAGCAGTGGTGCTTCCAAAGTTACCACTAACGTCTAACTTGTTAATACTCCCTGTGGTATCATAACCAGCCAACATTTGAGATATTTCATTATAAATGTCATTCTTCTTATTTCTTAGAGTTACCCCTGAAGAGCCAGACAAAGATGAATCTGTAGCCCAACCAGCACTTAAATCAAGTATGTGGTTCGCAGAAGAACTTAGGTATGGATAATCATAAACACTCTGGAACATCCCGTGAGCATAGTTTTTGATATTATTCTCACTATAAGTGCCTGAAAGGATTGTGCCTGTAAGTGGAATAGCTTCGTGCAACTTTGTGCGAGCACGAGTCATATCATTATTATTGAGTGCCTTAAAACTGGATGCTGACATATTTTAAATCCTATGAAGTATATTTTAAGAGTTTTAGTGGTACTTCTACCCTATACCCTGTGGTAAATCCTGTAATTCTCATCACAGTATTGATAATATTAAATGTATCGCCTGCGCCGATACTAACAGTCTCTGTACCACCCAATCTAGTGAACAATTCTGTGCTATTTTGAAGATTCAAAGATGACCTAAGAAGGAACACAAGGCGTGAACCAAGCCTACCAGTTGTAGAAGTTGGTCCAATGACAGAGTTCTCTACAGTATCTCGTTGTCCGCCAGGAGTAATTGAGAAGGATGGCTGTGCTGAACCGCCGTTTCCGCCTGTTTGTTGTGCAAAATATGGGGAATTGTTTGAGATTGGAAAATAGTATGAAGCAATATTATCATCATCGATAAAGCGAGGGGTGGCAACTTGACCTTGGTCACCACCAGCGGATGCGATAGATAGCAAGCGACTATCCAACTCTACCATATATGCTGTTTCAAATATGTTTTCATCTAGTCCGTCGCTCCCTCCCCACAAGTATCCAAGCGAAAGAGCTTGGGTGTCGAGACCTTGGTCTACAATAATTCTAGATTCGTCAATTGCAGACTGTGGATTGGCAAATCTGCACCCATCAGATATGGCTGCATTTGTGTTTAGTTCCCTAAGTCTGGTTGTTGTATCCTGATCAACGGAAACGTAGTATCCACCAACTGGTGCCGAAGTCCCAGTTGCGGTTGGAGTGAACAAGTCGTTTAGCTTTATAACGGGGAGATAAAGCAAGTTGTTGTTTCTGTAGGATAAAAGTTTGTTTTTTAGAGAAGTTGTGTTATTTGTAAAGGCTTCAAAAACTGGTAATTGAAGAATTCTTGTATCTTGGTAGCCTGAACCGCTAGCAGGGGATGGATCATACAATGAATAATCCACCTCATCATCACCAAGTGCAAACTTTGTAATCCTGAAGCTGCCATCGCCCATCGCCAAGCGACGGCGACCTTCGTCGGTCAAGACAGCATCAAGTATAATATCACCACTATTGTCTAAAAAAGCCATAACGTTTCCTCTTAACGAACCAAACTATATTATAAGTTCCTAATAAATAGTTCGTATTATTCAATTTTGTTTTTTTATGTTCCTCAGTTGATTGGTCTGTTGTCAATCCTGACTGCAAAGTTTAATTTCAAATCAAATTTTCGACCAGTATCTTTCGAAGTTAGTCGAATAATGAAAGATTTGTTTTCTATAGAGTCAGACAAATAACTCCCCATACTTCGGTTTGGTGATAGTTCACCATTCACTTCTGAGAAGAAAGGAAGAGACTGGATGTCAGAAGCCTCTATTTTAATAAGCTCTGTCAAGTCTTTGCTTGGCTTCTTTCTATCTAGTTTATTTATCTTAACCAAACTTATTTCGGGAACCAAAAGACCTTTGTCAAATAGTAATCTAACACGGAATATATTGCTTGGATTAGAAGGATTGCCATGAATGTCCTCTACAACAGAAGTGTAATAATACTCAGTATTTGGAGATATTGTGTCATACACGTCATAAGAGTTCAAAAACTCAACCTCATCCAATCCTTCTGGTATATCCCTCAATAGAGTATAATTCCTAACCACAACAGATGGATTAGTGGTAGGATTAAACGACCTATAAATGTCGTTATATTCCTCTACGTCTAGATTAATGTCTGTAGCTCTGTATAAAACAATGTTTCTTACCTCAGCAAGACCTTCACTTCTGTATTCCAAAAAGTTTGACTCCAAGAATATATTCTTGAAGTTATCTTGATAATCTTTAAGAATATTGATTCTTTCACTGCGATCGCCAATGCTAACTATCTCAACAGCATCTTCGCCCAAAAGAGAGCCGTCACCTATACTTGAATTAACAATGACCTGGCTTGGATTTCCTAGGAGAGGAAAGATGTTCAACTCAGGTGGAAGAGGGGGATAATCAAGAACTTTTGCAAGGGGATACCTAATAGAGCCTATGCCCTCTATAGGTTCAAAACTCTGGTCAAGTTGTAGCCTGACTCCGTTGTCCAACCTGAACTGTCCTTGTTGGTTATTAGGTGTCTCTCTGTATGGCATGACCTCGTAGGAATATTCATTATCATAAATCGGTATTTCCAGAACTCTTGGGTACTGGGTTGTCTCGAACCAACATCTAAATGATATGTTTGGTCTATCCTCGATGAGTTGCGCTTGTGTTAGATTTGTTCTGATGCCTAGGTAATATTCCATCAGCCAAATAGGGACACTAAGATTATAGTCTGAATCCAGGGCAAATACATTAAAAGAATACTTTGTCCCGAATATCAGACGATACTCATGTAAACTGTATGAATACTCTTTCCCATAATGTATTTGAGAATCGTTGTATATAAGGTTGTCCGCTTCTTCGCCTGTTCCGATATAAAAGTTTTGCGTGTTATTGTCAGCATCTTTTTTTGTAATTCTATATCCAAGAACCTCACTGACTGAATCGTTGGCATTTATTATTCTTGGTGTACTATTCCTTGAAATAGAATTAGATAATGAAAACAACCCATCTTCAATAGCTTGTAGTGATACAAAGTCTGTTAGACTTGTCTCGCCAACATTTAGCATCGAAGTTTGTACTTGCAACGGCTCTAAAAGACTGTTAATAGTGTATTGTGAAAATCTTTTCTGAAAGTAGTCACTCTCTACTTCACGATAATTTAACTGAGCGCTTGAACCAGCTAAGAATTCTGTTGAGTATAGTGTCGTAACCCGTGGAGCCCGGTCCTTCAAAATGTTTATGTTCTCAAACATTGTCTCTCTAAAATCTGGGGTTTCTAACGTTGATAATAGATTATCTACCCTAGCAGATGATTCTCTGCTAAATTTGATCCCGAGAGTCATTGGTGAGTTTTCAGCGATTATATTGCTTGTACTAACGGAACCAGACTCTAGAATTATATTACTTTGCCTTGACCTAAGAATTTCAGAATCTAAATCAGAAATTCCGTCTAGACCTTTAGCATATAAATCATAAAAAGTTGCTCGGTCAAAAGACTCATACTCTAAAGCGTTCGGAGCAGCACCAAACAAACTCAAGTATGTAGCCATCTCATTAAGTTTGAGTCTCTGTACGCCGTAATTCTCTAGATCTCGACGAGAAAGTTCAGAATATTTTTGCTTAACATATACATTTGGCAACAATGTCTCTGGTAGGTCTAAGGGTAAATCTTCATAGGTTTTAGAATAAAAATTATAGTTGCTATTAATTGTAGAAACATCGTTACTCTGAGCGCCGTCATTTAGGAAGGTATATGTTTTTCGGTTTGTTATGTATGGAGTATCAAACTCAACGTGTTGATGAGTATACTCTCTACTTATAATATCCCTCAATCCTACAATGGCTGATGGGATTTGCCTAATCATAGTTTGAACGATGACATATTTTGTTAGTTTCTTTTCCGAATCTCTGCTAATCTGGTCGCTATCAACTATAGACAAAAGCTCAAAGATTATCTGAAGGAAGTTTACGTTTTGTCCTTCTGTGGCGACCCTTTCCCTTAAAGAAGTCCTATAGCGGTTAACCTCTTGTCCAAAATCTTCGCCATTACCAAAATTTAAATCCCTACCTAAATTCTCTAGCTTAATAAAGAAGAATCTTATCTCATCATCTTCTTCCGCAAAGGCGGCAGGTGGATTTCTTTGCTCAACGTATCTAACCTGTATTTGACTTAGTTCTTGTTGCAATGGAATCTCAGCGTCACCGAGACTAAAAAGAGACAATATAGATAAAACATCTTCAGATGTTTGTAGTGTTGCGCCGAGCATCTCTGCGGAAAGGCTATGATAAGTTGGAGGATTACCATCAATTGATTTTCTTACGTATATGTAAGGATTTCCGTTATAGAAAAGCGACTTATAATAATCTTGAAGACTTTGGTTATTTCTTGAGGGTGGTCTTATAGCTGCGACAAAAGAAGTCAACTGGGTTGTGCTTGCTTGTTCTGGCATTCTGCCATTTTGATCAAAAGGAGCAAGACTCCACTCAGCCTGTGGATTCAAGCTTACATCCTCGTTATTTGGATTAGAGCCAAAAAAGTATTTTAAGTTTCTAGAGTTATCAATAGGATTTAAGAATCTGACACCATCTTTGTTCCCGTACTTTGCTCGTGAAAAGTACCAAGAACTCAATGGGTCCAAGAAATTTCTAGATACAGTTATCTTCCTCTTCTTATCTGACTGGTTTCTATTTGCACCATTAATCCCAGGAACTGCTGAGGTTTCACCATCAGTGCCAAAATTAGGTCGGTTTCCTGCTAGTTCGATGTCGGGGAAATTAAAACGTGGCTGATCGTCATCCTGTTGTAGACCTCCCTGCACATCTAATTCAGGTGGAAGGATTCCAGTGCCTCGAAGGTCTCCTGGACTGCGCCTTAGGTAATCATCGGAGTTAACATCAGACTGTCCTATGTTACCGAGTATATTTTGATTTTCTAGTTCGGGAGGGAGGATTCCAGTGCCTCGAAGATCTCCCTGCTGTTCGGTGCCTGGTATTCTAGGAGCTTCTGGTGCAGGGGGTCTGAATCTTCTATTTAACCTATCTATCCAATTAGACATCTTAGTCTCCTCTTGTGTATGAACTTAGGTTCCCACTGTTATTAGATAGATTAGAAACAGCATTTACGCTTCCGTCTTGTTGTTGAATGTAGAAATATTGGTTATACAAAGGAAGGTTGAAAATCTGTTTTGTTTCAAAAAACTTTAGAAGCTCAGAGCGCTCAGCATCAGTGAATACATTTTCAAACATTTGTAAGTATTCTACTGGCTCTAGGACTCTAATCCTGCAAAGAATCTTTCCATTTCCTATGTCTGGACTATCAATCAACTTCGAATCCAAAGTGCGCCAGTTATCTAGTTTTAATCTTTCTCTATTTGTCCCGTTGCCTTCAACCGAAGAGAAACTATCAAGATACTCAACCACAGCTATTTGTCTGTAGTTCATCCAGAACGCTAAAAATTTAGTGTATGACTTCATCGGATCGTCAGTTTCTGGGTACGGAGGAACATTTTTGTTGTTACTAAAAACACTAACTGTGTTTTCTGAAGTGGTGTCTTGTTCTTTTAAGAATGGTCTTCTAACCTTATATGTTCCTAAGCTGTCCAAAGAACCAATATCTGCGTCGTCTGAGGTTGAAGAGATTATTAGCATGTTCTTTAATTGATTTGGAAGAGAAGCCAATTCGTCTGACTCTATCCTTTCTGATATATTATTTGCGGTCAGGCTTAGAATCTCTCTTAAAGAAGTCAAAGAATTATAATATTGAGAGTCTGTATCCTTAGCTGATGTTCCGATTACGCTATTAAGCTCAAGTTCTCCTAATATCATAAATGGAACTTTTATAGCCCTTTCTTTTGAAACATTAGAAACAACTGATTGTTCTGAGTCTTGGGGCTTAGTGTTATCTATTTTTGTGTTCACTTCTGACAAATAGCTCTTAACAGAATCACTGGTAGAACTAGCACCGCCAATAATACTTGGTATCAAGCTATCAGTTTCACAAGAAGTATTACCTCTCTTCTTTGTTGTATCGTATATTGTAGTTTTTACGTTACCCTTTTGTACAGCAGGAGCGGAAAATTGTGGAGTTGCCTCAGTGGATATATTAAGCCCATACTTGTCATTTAGAGTGTCCAATACGCCTAAATATAATTGATTATTCTGCCTATTCTTATTGGGCTTAAAGTCGGGAAGATATATATCATAAATGCCCAATTCTTTATTGAAGTAATTTATGGTTACAATGTCTGAAAACATTTGTGCATACTTGTCGTATGAGTATTCTATTGAGCCGCCCTTTGTGCTGTTTATGTTTGTTTGGTCTGTAGAGTCTCTCTCTTGTGTTTTAACAATCTTTGGAGTGAAATATGCTAGAGACGGATCTCTGTAGGTTCCAGCGGGTTCAGACAATTCTTCCGCAGACTCAAAATATTTTCCAAACTCTTCTGTTCCACGAGCTATGAATTCATCCACAGTTAAAGTATTAACTCCTTTGTCTCGCTCCTTGTCAAAAATATAGTCATAACCATGACCTTTATCCTTGCCGGCTTCCACAGGTAGAACATAGTCATGATTTGCGACCAGTACAAGACTGTGCCTTCCAGAGTTTGAATTGTCTCTTATTGGTGGTGCAGACACAGAAGTTTTATCTGTTATTGGATTTGAGCGATTTGTTTTCTCTAACTTCTGGAACAAAGAAGTAATTTGATTGTCAAATAACTCCTCAATCTCATCTAGTAGCGAAACCTTTATCCTGCCGCCATCTCTTCTAAAAGATGTCAAATATTCAGGCATAATCCTACCACTTAGTTCAGCAGGGTCGAGGGACGAACTGATAATATCATATTGTTCTAGTAATCTCTCTAACTGTTCAAGTACATTAATTTTCCTATCGCCGACGGTCATATCTATAGAACCAACACTTTGTGTAAGGCTGTCTGTCATGAAATCATAAACTTTTATATCACTTGCCCTTAGGTTCGACTTTATATCACTGATAATCGATTTGCCCCTGTATAGGCTATTAGTTATCTCTCTAATAAGCTCGACTGAAATATCTTGAACCGCACATGTTACTGAGTATGTGTATCTGTTACTTTCTGTGTATTCGGATAATTCGTCGTAACATTCATAGAAAACAAACTGACCGTTTTGATTGCTTCTCAAAACGTTAATATCGACCTCTTTAGCTTTCAAGATTCTTTTGTTAGAATACTGATTTGTTGGAGTCATCTTAGAGGAGTTTTCGAAAGTCAGTCCATTGTTGGAAACATAGGACAAGTCTTTTATATGATTCCTTGAAACCTCTACAGATAATACTTCGGCTCTCCTAGATGATGGGAAAAGCCCATTAATCGCAGCATCAAAAAGTGAATCACTTTCATAAACAAATGGGTGAACAGAGTTTTTAATCAAAAAAGACCGAATGTCAAAAGCAAACACAATCTTGTTACTATTTTCAAGACCTCTTGATACCCATATATTAGAAAAGATATTAGTATCTTTTACTATTTTTGAAAATTCGTATTTCTTTACAGTGCTTTGTTGTTCGATATTGTTGGACTCAGAAGTCGCTGTATCATTAACTGGAGTCTTATCCAATGTTAAAAATGATTGCGAATCTGGGGCTCTTACGGTTCTCTCTTCTTGTGTGCCAAGTAGCATTTTTTCTGGCGTTGGAGAAACGTAAATCGTTCTCTCCCCCAGAGGGGTCTTTCTGGCAACAAAGCTCATCCCTGTACTTATTGAGAAATTGTCTATGGGATCAGCTTCTGTTACCTTAGGAACTTTGTTGTTGTACAAAAAAGCATATACAGATAAGTTAGTAACATTACCTACTGAATTTGGTAGCTCTAATTTTACTGTCTTAAGTAATGTATCTCTGTCGCTCTGACCTTCATAAGCTTCTTCGAAAGGAACGTCATAAATCATGACATCCTTAAAGACACTTGAACCGTCGCCATAGATTGAAACGTTATTATCTAGAATATTGTCTCTTGTGACTAAATCAGTTGACACTGGAGCGAATGGCATCGAAGCGTCGAAGATATAACCTTCTCCCTCAACTGTTCTTTTCAAGAAGTTGTTGTAGTCATAACTTGTTACATTCAAACTATTCAGGCTGAAGTATTCATTATACCTTTGAGTAAGGTAATCAAGAATTCTTATTGTTTCAGGGGTTATCGATAGAAACAACCTCAGGTTCATATTTCCAAACCTGCTCTTTGGCACTTGACCACTTATAGACAAGTCTATGGATAAGTTATTTGATTTTTTATCTGTGCCCTGTATTTCTGAGGTTTCGTGAACTATTGAGCCTATGATTAGTCTTGAACCATTACTTAACACTTTTTACACCTCAGAGTTATCGTCGCAAATGTCAACAGGCGATGAAAGCTCATCCCTATCGTAAGTTGGCAAATTACCAGCAGAAGAAAATGTTGTTGATACCTCTCGATCAGTTTCAATGTTTAGAAAGAATTCAACGTATGTTCCATCTAATGTGGGAAAAAATGAATCTATTTCGTCTGCTGTGCCGTTAATAGTTCTAAGCAAATTTTGAGGAACCTGTTGTTCTTCTAGGGTATTTGAGTTTTCTAGATTATTATTTATAAATCCCAAAGGAGAAAAACCTTGTTGTTCTGACGAAGATATAAATACTTCTATATCAAAATTTCCGTTTTCCTTAAATATGGTATTCAATTCTTGCACGGAGAACACTACTGAATCACTACTCGCAAGTGTAAAGCTTGTTACACCTGTGTCTGGGTCTGTGTCTGTGACATAATCAACATTAAGTGTTGCACTCATTTGAGGAATCGTATTTTCTGACATGTACTCTACGCCTCTATTAAAAGCAGTGTCACCAATGTCAATTAGTCGAATATTCCAACTTGGGTAGTATTCAGAATTTGGATCACTAGAGCCAAGCATTCTGTGAAATTTTGAATTCCAAACATTTTCCTGGACACTGTCATTTGAATATGTTACGGACGATAAAGAGATTGTAGATTGATTACCTGATTCAAACCTTGTCCTTGGTAGTAACCTAGGCGTCTCTTGGGTAATTCTGTTTTCTATTTGATTTTGAGTCTCTTGTATGTTTCCATACACGCCATCATACAAGATACCAGTATCATAAAAAGCATAGTAAGCCGGCATGAACTCACCTTTGGTAAATTTATCCTTACCAAAAGGAGTAAGTTCAATAGCTAAGACTTCTTCTTTTTGATTAAAAAATCTCATACTTTAAATATTACCATAATCAATTATTATTGTCGGTTGTTTGTGTTAGCTTTGCCACGGATTCTTCGTATTCCTTTTCAAGATCGGGTCGGAAGCCAACCTTAGAATTAACTTTTACTGATTCTATCAGAGAGCAATAATCGTATGGCCAGTTATAAGTTGGACTGTCCAAGGAGTGCTTGGAAATGTAAGCATTCTTAGCAAACTCATCTCGGTCGCCGAGGATTCTTTCAACCTGTTCTTCAGGGAGCCCTTGAAGAGTCATAAACTCTTTTGCATTATCATACCCAAGAGCATTTGGTCCATCAACTTCCTCAATAATCATTTCAGCATAAGTTGAGTAGCCTTTTTCTTTTACCTTGAAGACTAGCCACTTAATCTCTGGGAAGAAACCTTGCTTACAAGCCTTTTCGGCAATATCCAAAAGGTCGTATCTTGGGTTGCCGTCACGAACTGCACCGAGGTTAATCTGCCCTTTCAAGACTTCTGGGAACTGGGTTGGTGTATCTTCTACATTATCACCAGGCATATAATGGTCAATCGCAGAGAAACTGAAGTTCATTCGTCTTGCTAGGTCAGGCATAATGCCTTGCCAGATATCGGCTAGGTCTTGCTTGGTTAGTTGAGCAGTGTGTTCCATGAGATAGACAACAGGTATTTGTTTTATGTCTTCCCCTGAAAGTATCTCGTCGTATTCGTCCCCGCCAAACGGGTTGATTGTGTCGGCAACCGTTGGGTAGCCCTTTGGAACGAGACCTAGGAGTTTCTGTGCGAGAACTGGTGGTAATGAGTACTTGGTGAAGTTCTTGCGGAACTCTTTGATTTTTG
>Ga0208767_1003252_pt1 | contig 11907 bp, 11 predicted proteins | sample VirMetDEL_Mar_21_FD_184514 | JGI IMG/M metagenome (GOLD analysis project Ga0208767, IMG submission 184514) | Aqueous microbial communities from the Delaware River and Bay under freshwater to marine salinity gradient to study organic matter... | ecosystem: Environmental > Aquatic > Marine >... | reverse complement strand
CGTTATCGTCCAGGCTCTCTGGTTCCAGAGTTGGCTCTAGGGCGTTATCTTCTACAGTTTCAGGCTCTGCGGCCTTTGTACCTTCAGATGCAGTGTCTGGTACTTGCACAAGCTGGTCGGCAAGTGCTTGAATTTCACTAGTCGTGTCCACGGTCCTAGCCTTTCATTTTACGATCCATGAGTGTCTCTGCCGCTATTGCGGCGTCAAGGTCCACCAGGATCTGGTCCAACGCACGGATGATTGCGTGCGCATCTTCTCGCCGTTCCACTTCGTGGGCGGCACTACTCGCAAAGACATCCTTTTGTCTTTCGCGGGCAATATTCACGAACTGCTGAAACGCAGTGTCGTTTTTAAGTCGTTTGGCCTCTTCGGCTGCTATGCGAATATCTGTCGTCATGTTGCGTCCAAGAATATCACTGGTCCGTCAGACCCCCAAAAAACCAGGGGTCACCGGGCGCCTCCCTGGGCGATGTTGGCCACCGTGCGCAGCTTGTCCTGCTCCGCCTTGATGCCCGCCACGTCAACTTGGGCGCCGTACTGACCGGCAATCTTAGCCGCATCCACCAGCAGATCCTGGGCCATCTGGTCGCGCTTGAGGTCATCCTCAGCCATCGCCTTTTGCGCGTCGAGCTGTAGTTTCGCCATGTCGGTGCTGACCTTCGCCTGCGCCTTCATTTGCTCAGCTTGTAGGTATGCCGCGTTTGGATCCTGCTGCTGCTGCGCCATCATCTGTTGCTGCTGTTGCTGGAGTGCCAGCATTTGCTGTTCGATCTCCTGATTGATTGGAGCAAAATATCTGTCAGAATTTCGCACTCCAGCCGCAGCGAGCATATCCGTCAGGGTGTTCCTGATGTTTGTCAGGCTCACCAAACCGTTTTGCGGGCCGTACCCTTGGTAAATCTGTGTTTGGAGCTGTAAGGCCTGTTGTAGGGCCGCCACGCGCTCATCCTCGCGACCAGTTCCCAGGCCGACGTTGATACTGATGTCCATTGACGTGTCCCAGACGCGCGGATCCACCGGGGTGAAAATCCCGTTCAACCGCATCATCTGCTCCTCGTCGATATTCTTATGCACGATCTGCAACATCAACCGGAACAGGTCACGCAGGCCGTCCGCCAAGTTGCGCACCATGACCTCGACTTGACCCGCAGCCGCCTCGACCGACGCCGTGACCGCAGCCTTGGTTGTCGATTGCAGGGCGTCCGGGTTTAGCGCCATGTTTTGCGTGACGCCGGTTTTCTGCTCAACCAGCTTATCCATGTAGGTCAGGGCGTTCAGTGTTTGCCCGGCAGTGAATGGCACTGACAGATCCTGGATGGCCCCGTTTTGGCGCATCCGCACCAGACCGCCAATTTCACTATTTAAAAGGTCATCTAAGTTGACAGATCCCTCGATGAAGCCCAGGCGAGGGGAGTTGGTCAGGGCGACGTTGTCGAGCACGCCACGCAGCACAACTGTGGCCGCGTCCTGGTCATCCCAGATCAGTTCCGCCAGGCTGTTGCCGTAGAAACTGTGCGGCTCCGGTGAAACCTCCAGCTTAACCATTGGGATCTCGTCCACCGGCTCCATGTCGAGCAGCTCGTAATTTGTGCCGCCACAAAGAAACTTGTGCAGGATTGGCACGCCAGTCCCGTCAACGTCCATGCGCATGTACGCCTCGGTCACCGTGATGTTTTTCATCGCCGGATCCTGGTCGTCGTCATCGCCGTAATCTTCGTCGTAGCCCTGGCGTTGGAACACCTCAGCCTCGGTGCCGGTGGTGCCCTGAGACATACCGTCCAGGCGCATGATTTCCTCTGGCTCAAAGCCCATCGCGATCAGGTCACCCGCGCGCATGTCTGTGCGGTGGCAAACGACGTAGGCGTCGTCCATGTTGCGCGCGTCACGGTTTACGAAAAACTCCTCCGGGGGCACGCTCTCCATGCATAGCTCGCCCTTCATCTCGGTGCGGGAGATCTTAACGCTGTAGACTGGAGCCTCAATATCCATGCCAAACTCATCGAGCTGCATGCGCATTTCCATCTCCCGCTCCAGCACCTGGACGTCAGGATCCGCCGTGAGCAGCGTTAACTCATCCTCAGAAAGGTCTGAAAACGTGTAGATTTTTGCTTTGGGGTATCGCTTGTAATATGTCTTTACGATGCCTTGCTTCTTTACCAGGGCGTCGTGGATGGCGTCGTTCAGCACCCGGTATCCGTTCAGACGCTGGAATTCGTGATGCATGAAGCTGGTTGCCTGCTCCGCCAGGGCGACATCCTCCGGACCCTTCGGGACGTACTCAACCGGCTTTGTGGTGGACATGAACACCCGCATGATGCTGGGCTTCACCGCGCGCACCGTGTCACGCACCTTGGTTGCCACGACCTTGCTGCGACCCACTTCGTAGCCGATGTCAACCTCGCCGTCGTAGTAGCGCTGAGCCTTCAGACGCTCATCTGAGATCTCGCTTTCCACGAAATCGACTGCGTCTTGGATGGCGTCCTGGACGATGCTTTGGATTTCTTCTCTGCTCTTAGGTTGTAATTCCATCGTCGCTTTTCCTTATTGTGGGCCGAACAGTTGATCTCGTGCGATGCCATATTCGGTCGCCAGGTATTGTTGCAGCTCTTCTTCGTTTGCCAGTGTGCTTCCCACGCCAGCTCCGGATCCTTGCCGCTTGGTTGTACCGCCACCAGAGATTGCGTCTGAGGTCCGGGCGATGCCGTAGCCACGCTGCGCTACGTTCAACACTGGCAGCTCCAACATGAACTTACCGCCCCGCGTCGCGCCTAAAGCGCTGGCCAATCTACCCAAGATATTAAACGCTGAATTTGCTGAGTTGGATGCGTTTACCGCGCCGCCAGTCGAGCGTGCCGCCACGTTGGAAAATTGCGTGATTAAATTACGTTCTTCTGGTGTGAATAATGCCTTAATCACTGCCGGGTTATCTTTCAGGAGCTTTGTCCATTCCTTGCGGAAGTTGACGCCTGAGAAAACATCCCGACCTCCTTGCTGGGAGTCACCGGCGCGCGTGATACGCAGGAATGCCTCCTGGCGGATCAGGTTCCACTCCTCCAGCGGAAGCATCTTTTTCATCGTCATGATGTTACTGGCGATTTTAGGGTTGGTGGATAACCGGTTCGACGACACGCCGAATATGGTGTTTGATGCCTGCTCCGGGGTCACCTTCAGAGCCATCTTTTCGCCATCTTTCGTTGCGCGCTCCGTCAGCGTATTCAAAAGCCCGCCCTTGCTTTGCCATAAGTTTTTAAACTCTGCGTAATTTGAGACAGCTTGCTTCCATGCGTTGACTGCGCCTTCGTCACCAAAGATTAGGGCGTTATCAAGTGCCTGCGTCAGTTCGTTGTCTAACAGGTTTTTCAGCTCAATCGCTGCGGCTCCGTCGGTGCCACCCTCTTTTGCCAGGTTGGTGACCTGTTGACGTAGGGCAAACATTTCTCGGATGCTGCCACCCTCACCAATAATGGTTTTGAGCTTTGTCACTGCGCCCGCAGTCTTGGGGATGTTCATGAACTCAAAGCCCTCAGCGAGCTTGCCTTCAATGCGATCTGACATTGCCAGGGCCGCGTCCTCATCCATGAACGCCGGGCCGCTTTCGCGAGCTGTGTCGTAAAGTTGATTTGCTTTTGCTTTTGCTGCCTGCTGCTGTGTCACCAAAGCATCCTGGGCCGCAGCGCCTGCCTGGCCGGTGCCCGTCACAAATTGGGATCCTTGCGCGATTTGCTCTTGGATGGCGGGGATGTTTGCCTTTAACGCGTCCTGAGTTTTCTGTCTCGCTCCAACCATCATGGCTTCAGCTTTTTCCCCAAACGCCTGGCTCGCCGCCGCATCCTCAAAGAGCTGCTGGCCCTTGGACCCTGTGACCGCGCCCTTCGTAACAGGCACCTTGACCGGTAGCGTTTCAGCTTCCGCCATGCGTCCAGCCTCAGCGGGATCTATTCCGGCCTTAACCTTCGCATCAATTTGCGCCATGGTTTCGCGCGTCACTGTCTTGGGGTCGATGCCCGCAGTACGCAACTGCTCTTGCACAGCTTTCGGCAGTTCGCCGTTATCGCTGAAAACAGCCGCTGGGGCGCGTTTAAATGTGCGGTATAACTTACCGAGCAGCTCAAAGGCTTTCGCGCCTAAGCCACCGCCTATAGCGCCGCCAGGGATATCTCCGTACTGATACTTGTCGTTTGTCAGGTATGAGCTGACGGCCTCGACGACGCCTGCCTCAGTCGCGCCAATCAAGGCACCGCCAGTCACACCCGCAACCGGTAGACCCAGCGCTCCGCCGGTCATAGCGATTGCCTCACCAAGCGCCAGGGCGCCGGATCCGATCATCAGGTCTGTCGCATCCAGACCTTTCGGGTTTGGATAAAACCGGGTGTATTGCTGCGTCTCTTTCCCGTCACGATAAACGGGAGTAATGACAACCAGGTTGCCGTATTGGTCTTTATCAAATTGCGAGTTTGGCAGGATGTTCTTGATGCCCGCCTGCAACCTGTCGTCGCTCGCTGTGGTCGTCAGTAGGGCAAGCATCTGCCGAGCTTTGTCGTTTGGCAGGCCGAGGTTAGCACCCGACGCCAGGGGGATGTTATCCTCGCGCTGACCGCCCTTAAACCAATCCATGATGCCCTGGGCTGCGTCGCCAGCTCGATCCAAAAATCCTTTTTTAGCTTCTCCTTTAGGTAACTTTTTCAGCGCCGCAGCCATGTCGTCTTTTGACATTCCAGCCGGGAAATCAACGGTACGACCGTCGGTCAATTCAATTGTGATGAATTCTTCTTCCATTATTCCCAGCTCTCCGTATTAGGGTTCCATCGTGGACGTGACGGCGTTTGGTTTGGATCCGGGTTGCTGTTGTCAGTATACTGAGAGAGCAACTGTTGAACTGCGCCTGGAATTTGTGAGTTTTGCTCCAGAGCTTCTAACTTTTGATTTGCGATGTTAAATTTGTTTGGATCAGTGCTTGTCATATACTCGCGGATAATCCTTGAGCGCTCCAAGTTGTAAGCTGCTTTTTGCTGAAATACTGACAGGATTGCCCTGTTAGCTTCTGGCGTATTTAGCAGGCTCCCGTAAGAATTTAGCATTGCGGCAAATTCGATATCAGACGTTGAGCCTGAACCTTCAACGCGTAGCTGCGGAGCGATGCGCTTTACAATACTTTCGCGGAGAGAGGCTGCGTCACTAAACTCAGGAAACAATCGAGCCAATCGACCCTGCAACGGACCCGACGGCTGAACGTCCGTTAGCTGCGCTAACACGTCTAAGTCCGTCGCGATTTGTGCTGATTGATTTCCAGCTTTTAAGGCTGCGGCCCATTCTTCTCCTGTGTTCGTGTATAACTTTTCAGATAGCTTCTCTTCAGCTCCAGGCGTTCCCGGCAAGTTGATTTCGTTTGTAGTGCCACCGCCGCCGACCTTAGTCATGCTGACGATCTGTCCGTCCTTGGTTTTGACGTTATACAGACCCTCGTCGACTTTACCGACGCCAGGGAACATCTCACGCACTTGAGCCGCCGTCATGATTTGGCCACCCTTGCCGTCAAGCTGCTTGCTTGCAATAGCCGACATGATGTTGCCAGCCATCGCCGGGTTGGCTTCCGCCATCGCACCTAGTTTAGGGTCAATCGATTTAATCAATTCAACAGTCTTATTTTGCGTTTTTAATTTCTTGCGCTCTTGGATATCGTTAGCCGCCATGGTCATTAACGGTTTCAATTGGTCTGGGTTGCCAGATAGAGACATCAGCGCAATTGCCAGGCGATCAGAGGCTTCCTCATCATCACCAGAGATTGCTCCCTTCAGTTTATCAAAGCCGCCGCCGACCGTTTGACCAATGAAGTCAAAAAGGTTTGGGCTTTTCTTTTTAGGTTGCCCGGTGTTGATCGGACCCAGTTTTGGGTTAGCGTTGAGCGGTGCGTTACTGTTTGGGAGCATGGGCTTGTCCTTCGTAGATTTGCTGCCAGCCGTGCCGAATAAATGGTCGCCAATTTGCGTCCAATCCCCGCCAGCGCTTTTGCCCCACCGAGGGTTCGACAGGGCAGGGTTGTAAAAGTTTAACGCGCCCTTTGTAGGGTCGTTGTAGTTGCCAGCCAGGATCTGGTCCGCCACAGAGTAGGCCATTTGGCTTGGCTGTAGGTTCATCATGTCCTGGCCTTGCGCGCCGCCAGCGAACCCGGTGTAGCTGTTCCAGGGGGAAAACTGGCCGGGCTTCAGTATGACCTCTTGCAGGCTGCTGCCGAAACCGGGGTTGCGCAGCCGGTTCATGATGACAGAGCCGACGCCCAGCATGCCGACCTGGCTTTGGTTGCCAGCTTCCGCCTGGATAGTTTTGGCGAGTAGATCTCTGTCGCTTAGGTTCATTTAGAACATTCCAATGTATTTCAGCGCGCCCAGCGTTCCGAGGATGCCAGGGTTTTCAGTCTTGCTTGTCGTGCCCTGGTTCATGTTGGCCGCTCCGAGTGCCGCCAGAGGCGCTGAGAGGCTGTTCATAGGCGCGTTAGCGTAGTTCGACATGTCATTGGCCGCGCTATCCAGTAACGCCTGCTGTAGGCTCTGCTGTAGCAACCCCTGTTGCATTAGGTTCTGGTTAATTGTTTGGCCGGTGTTGAACGCCTGGTTGGCCAGGGATCCGAGCTGGCTCGCCGCGCCCAGGCGACCCGTGCGGTCTGCCATCGCGTTTGCCATTGCGGTGTTATACCCGGCCATGCGTTGCTGCGCCGCCATGTCGCCAGCCATGCGCCCGTACTCCGCGTTGGTCGTGCCCTCCACGAGAGCCTGACGGGATCCGCCGAATGCGTTTGCTCGCTCAGCCTGCGCGCCGACGTTGTTGATCGCCATCAAACGCTGCCGCTCGATGTCGTTTTGCGTGCGGTCGATGACCTCCTGCGTGTAGGGGTTCATGTACGCGCCCACGTTGAGCGGCCCAGCCATCGCTTGCTGCGTGCCCGCCATGGCGCCTTGCAGCCCGGTAGCCGCCGCCTGGTTGACGTTAAACGCCGGGTTGGGCGTGGGGGCGGGGGCTTGAGCTGGCGTTGCCGGGGGCGTCGCTGGCGCTGTGCCTATTACTGGCTGGACTGTTCCGCCGCCTTTTGTTCCTTGGGCGCCCATATCAAGCCTCCTTGTTTAAAATGCCGACGACGAAAAACTGCGCCGAGCGTAGCGTGAACGTGACTGCACCGCGCAGGGTGCGTTTCTTACCTGAAGCAAAATCGATGTACCGGCGGAACTCTTCGTAGTGCTCCGCAGCCTTGCCTTGCTCGATCTTCTTGCGGCCCAGCGTGCGATACCCGCGTCGGATCGCCTCGCCCCACCACTTGTCGTGGAGGTTGTGCATGCACCATACAACTGCCTGACGCTTGCTCTGGTAGTTGAAAACGCCGGACGCGACTGCGTGCGTTGCGATGACGCAACCGTCGTCATCACCGCCACTGTCATTGCCTCCGCTGTCGTTTCCGCCACCGCCGCCGCTGTCGTTAACTAGGACGCCGTCAACGTAAGACGTGCCGTCACCAGGCGTGAATAGGTTAGCCATGCTTTGAGAGAAGGTGTTTGAGCCGCTGTCGTTGTTGCCGATGACGCCCTGGGGCGGGTCGTCGTTGTAGGTCGCGTAAGATCCGACGGTGTCGTCGCTCTCAATAGCATCCCAGAAATCATCGTCGCTCATGCTTGAGTTAATAAGGTTTGTTTCTGCTTGGGCGCTGCCGCCAGCAAACAATCCCTGCGATGGCGAGTTGTCACCGCCCGTAGGGTCGTATGTGCTGTTTGGCGCATCAATTAAGTCTGCGACTATACCAGTTGGGCCAGGCGTCCCTGCGACCGTTTCGATGATGTTGCCAAACGCGTCAGTGATCGCGCCGCCAATGCCAGTCGTGGGGTCGCCTTGATTGTATCCGCCGCCTACGTTCTTAATCCCAGCCGCAGCCATCGATGCGCCCGCCAGGGCGTATTGCGTGGCTAGGTCGTTGGACGCCGCCGTAAAGTCTGCGCTCGTAAGCTCGCCCGCCGGTTTCGTGACCGTGCCGCCGTCATCCGTTGTGTAGGTCACCGGCACGTTTACGTTAGCCGCAGCGACCTCCGCGTTGTAGGCTGGGTTGTCCTCTGGCTTGGCGATGCCTGCCGTGATCTCTTGGCCGTAATTGATAAACGCATCGTCAATCGTTTCGTGCGCGATGTCCTCGTGCCCGCCGTAGGTCGTAAAGCTGGTGCCGCCTGGCATGCCAGGTCCGCTGTCTGTAGGCTGCGGAGGTATCGCGTCAGATCCGCCGCCGTTAGCAGCCGCCACCGCGTCAGCGAATGTGCCGTAGTTATCGTAATTAACCAGGGGAGCCATGTTGCTGCCGTATTCGCCGCTGTACGGGTCAATAAAAAAGCTGTCGATGTATGATTTCTGTGCCGGGCGCGCAGCCGCAAACGCGTCCATCTTGCCTTCAAACAATGGAGCGGCGCTCAGTGCCCGGACGCCGTTGTCGAAAGTTGTCGCCGCAGGGTTGCCCATGCTGTACGCGCCGGGGGCGTTTAACCCAAACGCGCTGGCGGTGTTGGCTGTGTTGTTGAACCCGGCATACTGGGCGTCAGTGAAATCAGCGACCGTGGGGCCGTAGGACAGCGGGACGGGTCCGAGGCGACTGATTTTGTCTGCCTGACCCAGGTTTCGTTTCGCTGCTGTCTCTAGCCATTCCGGGACTGCTACGCTTGTAGATGATCCGCCTTTGCCCATTTCATATCTCCTTAACGTAAGATGAGTGCATTGGCTCCCACCCGTGTGCTGCTAACGGTTTCTTCCAACCAAAACGCCCAGTCATGTTGAGCGCCTCGCAGCCTTGCTCTTTAGCCCAATTTATCACGTCATCGTGCATGTCTAAAATTTCGGTGAGATCGCCGCCTCCAAGAAAGATATTGAGCACCCGTTTTTTTGGATAAACCACGATCTCAGTCACCAGGCAGCTTTTCTCGCGAGGCCAGAGCTGCATCGTGCCTTTGTATATACCCTCGTATATATCGATGATGTCGTGCGTGCCGCCGGAGTATTCCAGGGCAGCTTCGATGTACGGGCGGCAGCGCGTGAATTCTTCAGTGATCACCAGGCACCCCCAGTCAGCGCCACGCGCTTCCAGATGTCCGTCGAGCCGTCGTGAGCTGCCGTGCAAACGTAGATGTAGCCGGTGTCCCAGCTTATCATGCCAGCCGTATCGCCAGACGCGCCAACCGAGGAGGCGGGCGCAGCTTGCTTTACGACGACCTCATTGAAGGATCCGTTTTGCGAGACGACCGGGTAAAGCCCGGAGCGGTCCCACATAAAGCTGCCGTCGTCCGCCGCGTTTTCGTCGCCTGTCTTTTGCGCCAGGGCGATCCTAGTTTGGCTGAGGTACTGCATCAAGCGCCGACCCCAGGTTTGCCAATCTTCGCCCTTCGGCTCCGGTGGTCTGTTTGGTTGCGTCATCGACGCCCCCCAGCCACGATATCCAGGCGATTAATCCCGACACGCCAGTCCGTGTATTGCGCGCCCTCGACCCGGACCCGCACCTGGCGCCCGGTAAATCGCACGCTCGTCGGGTTGCTCATGGTGTAGGGGCCGTATGACCGCTCGGTGTCGTTGGGGTAAAACCTGGTTTTAAACGTCGCGTTGACGTCGCCCTGGGTTTTCTCGTCCGGCAGCATCTCGGTCACCGACATCACCTGGTCGCCCGTGCCAATCCGGAACGGCCCGCTTTCCGCAAACGGCGTCAAGCTGTCATACTCCAGGCCGACCTCGTGCTCGTAGATTTTACGATCCGACGCCTTGGCCATCAGGGGCTGACGGAACGCGCCGCGATCCGCGCCAGCCGTGCGATCCAGCTCACCGATGTACCAGGTATTCTCAACGTAATTGTACACGACGTACCGGTTATTTTCTGTGTTTGCGCCGCTGGGGTAGAACCACCAAATCTCGCCAAACATGGAATTTGACATGCCAAACGCCTTGCTGATCTGCGCCCGGTTGATGTCGTTGAACACATAGTCTGAGACGTCGCAGGGCAGCTCAGCGACCGCCGCGCCGTTGTAGACGTAAAAAGAGTTTGTGCCCATCCAGAACGCGCCAGCGTCCACGACGACCGCAGCCTCCTTTGCTGCCAGCCCGCAGGACGTGCCGACCCGCTCCTGACCGAAAACGTAAGGCGCGCCGATGTAGTTGAAAACGTGGGCGTCTCGGTTTGTCAGGATCAGCGTCTGGCCGCGCACGCGCAAGCCCTTCATAATGGATCCGGAGGTGTTTAACTCCAGGTCGCCAGCCTCGTTGGTCGTCGCCGGTGTCCAGACGTTGTTTGCCTCCCGGTCGCTCCACTGGACCTTGCGGGGGTTGCCGCCAGCTCCCAGGGCGAACAAGAAACGCTCCTCAGTCACGACCAGGCTCAAGTTATCGACCGGCGCGTTAGTTAGCACCTTGGCCGCTGGCACCTTGATGATGCTGACGTCGTCGATGTCAAACGCAGGCTCCGCGTCTGTCGCCGGATTGATGTCCAGGTCAATGCTCGTGTCGTCCACCTGAAAGCGATAAGTAAACGTGCCGGTGCCGTCAAAATCCTGGTCCACCAGGTCGGTCGCGCTGGTCGTGCCGTTAATGTCGATGTTGACCGACGGATCCCCGGCAGATGCGACCGTGAAGGTCAGCTCGTAGACCTCGCCGTTTGTCAGGCCCGCTATGGTTTGCTCCAGGGCGTTTGCCGTCGTGCCAGACCAGGACGCCACGCCGGAGGCGATTGCCCAGTCCGCGCCCTTCGTCCAGTCGCTGTCCGCGTCAAACGCGCCGTTGGTCACCGTCTCGGTGCCGCTGTCTGTATCCAGATCCCACTCGTAAATCTTGCCGTCATCCTCGGTCATCGCGACCAAGTTTTCGCCCCAGGTGTCGAGCTGCCACACGGTCGCGGGAAAGATATTTACGCTGTCGGGACGGGCCACGCCCCAGGCGTAGTTTCCAAACGCGCCGCCGCCAAAGCCGGTGAACGACAGGGCGTCCTCGCGCCCGGTGTTCCACTTTTCTGGGGTGATCTCGAATTGCGTGCCGCCGGGGTTGTAGGCGTATAGGTTGTTGTAGGATCCCGTGGCGATCCACCGGTCCGCGCTGTTGTCGCTCCAGGTGATCATGCCGCGCAGCTTGTAACTCGCAGCCGTCGCGGTGCGACGCCGCCAGCCGCCGATGGGACGCATGATGCCGTCGTGCCATCTGACTAAGTTGGCGTCGCGCCAACGGCCTTGCGACTGTAGATCCGTTCCGTTGCGATACACGCCAGCCGGAATGTTTAAATCGATCAATGCCATTGACGCACCTTTTAGTTATTCGGCTGCAATGTCCTCTGCGGGCAATTCCGCTTTCAGTTTTGCAATGTAGCCGTCCCGGCCCACTTGCATCTGCTCGATGTTTAGCGAGGCGGATCTGATTTTTTGATCCAAGGATGCAACCTGATTGATGCAGTGCTTTGCCTCATCCGACAGTTGATCCTCAGTGTATTCTACGCCGTCAATCTCAATGACCTTTTTATCTTCAGCCACGTCGATCTCCTTTCATGTTATTCAGCGGCCCAGGGTGTCCCGGATGCTGTGGTTGGTGTTTTCTGTTCTGCGATGTCTGAGGCGATACCCGCCTCGATTGCATCCACGTCCAACTGTGCTTTTGCCCAATCAATCGCGTTTGCCTCTGTGACGCTGGCGTATGCGATAAAGCCCGCGTCTGACGCGTCGTATTCGTGTGCGGTGGTGCCGTAGTTTGACGCCGAGTGATCGCCGTCTACGCCTGTGCAGCGCCAGTGAATTGTGGTGATGCCGCCGTCAGCGGTGTTGCGCTCAGTGTCCGATACAGACCATGTGTATGTTACAGCCATTAGTTATTCTCCTGTGCTGCTAAGTGTGCGGCATAAGCATCCTTAACCGCTTGTGTGT
>Ga0208767_1003244_pt1 | contig 11926 bp, 20 predicted proteins | sample VirMetDEL_Mar_21_FD_184514 | JGI IMG/M metagenome (GOLD analysis project Ga0208767, IMG submission 184514) | Aqueous microbial communities from the Delaware River and Bay under freshwater to marine salinity gradient to study organic matter... | ecosystem: Environmental > Aquatic > Marine >... | reverse complement strand
TGCTTTACCACCTGCTGTTGCTGATCCTGCAACAATGTCTAAACTATTGCGTAGATCTTCAAATGTAGCAGTTACATCAAGTATTTGTTTTGTAATTACTGCACCACCGATTGCAATAAGTGCAGTTTTTAGTTTTGCTAGACTTGCGTTGGCACCTTTTGTATCAACGTCTAATATATAACGATCTCTAATTGTAGTCATTATTTAAGTGTCCTTTTTACTTTATCTCGAATAAAGTCGATAGTAGGATCAGTCATACCTTTCGGTGCTTGTCTACTTTTACCTTTGTTCAATTGATTTGCATAATTATAATTGGCTGTAATTGTACCACCGCTTGCAGTTGATTTAAAGTTAGTGTTACGTTTAGCGTTACCTGTTCTAATAGGTGTAACATCCTTAAATTCAACGTGCGCTTCTGCTGGTAAGGTACGTGCAAGATTCTCTATAACTTTTTGGCGTCTACTCCAGTTATTGGTTACTCTTCTTAGCATCTTCAGCCCTCTTTTTTACTCTATCTAGCATACCTTGCATATCGTGTTCTGTTAGTTCAGCGCCGCTACCTTGTGCTTTCTTACTTAAATAAGTTTCATATTGCACAGCTAGATTTGCAACCTTTAGATCTAAACTATCCCCTTCTTTTAACACAGTGCTTGGCAAAGTACCATATCGTTTTGCAACAAAATCTATACTAAGCCAAGCATTCATTTCTGAATTTAAGTGCTTGAAGTCGGGGTTACTGAGTTTCCCAAGATTTGTACCACTTCTTCTATGGCCTTAACCATTATATCACTTGGTAGTATTTCACCGTCTGTTATAATAGGTTTACCATTTTCATCCATTAGAAGTTCCTTGACTATTTCAGTCATTCTATTCATATCATTTTCTTCTGTCTGGAATAGTTTTAAGTAGGTATCAAACTCGTATCTGTCATATACGTAGAATTCAATTTCTTCACCGTATTTTTCTACAATATTCTTGTCAGATAGTGTAACTTTAGTAAGTACAGGTTTTTTTGCTAATTCTTTTAGTTTCATCTGTTAATCCTTTCGATCCATTAATCTGTTTATTATAAGCAATGTAAATTTAAGCCTAGATTGTGCTTTGTCTATATCACTTCTTGCCGATTTTAATTCAGCTGCTGACTTTGCTACTTCTGCTAATGCACTCTTAAGCAAATCTTTATCTGAATAATCATTTAAATCCATTAATCTTCCTAATAATATTTATGCTGCATATAAAAATAGGGGGCCAAAACCCCCTATTCTACTGCTGCCCTCACGCATTAAGCGACTGTGTAGTCACCGTCAACAGTGATTGTAATTGGTGATACCCATACAGGTGCATCTGCTGATACAGTTGGAGCTAGTCCAGTAATGTATCCTGTACCTGATATAGTTTTACCATTTCCTGCGTCTGACTCGTCACCTAAGTATAGCGAGAATTCAACAAGATCTTTACGTGTACTCATTCCAAAGATACCATGGTGTGAGGCTGTGCCTACACCTGTTGTTCCGTCACCGAAGAATACTTCTTGGTTAAGAACTAAGTTCATTGAGATTGAGTTAGTTGCTGTAGTAGCAACTTGCTTTTTAGCTGCTTCATCTAACTGTGTCCAAGTAAACACGTCATTTGAAGCGTTTACAGTAATGTCCTGTAAACTTGGGATTGATAAGCTGTCATTGGTTGCATCTGAATTGATTTCCAATGCTAGAGTTGCCTCTACGCCTGTTACCCCTGGTGCTGGATATATATAATTAGCCATTTTGTTTTCCTTTATCTAATTTTTACGAAAGCGTAATCTATTTGAGTCACTAGCATATCGTTTTCAATGCTTGTCGTTACTGTTGCTTCGCGGCTGTTGTAGCCAGCAGTAGTATTGACGTTTTTTGCACTAATTAACAAACCTACTAGTTCATCATAATTTGCCGGTGGACGTTTAGCATCATTTGAGAAAGTAAGCGTAACTGACGTTGTAAACGTGTGTATGTCACAACCGCCTAGTGTTGATATAAGCGGTTGTTCATCAAATTCATTACTGTTTAAGTATATGGTTTTAGGAGTTCTTAGATGCAGAGGAATTCCAGATTCTATACGAGGTAAATCATCAGTAATCTTGTAAGATCCTAATTTTAACCCTTTTATATAATCTATAATTTCTGTTCTCATCTAATTCTCTTTAACCTAATTTGACCCGGTTCCTTCTCTGACGATACTATATTTGTATCGCCATCAAAGTCATACCAATCTCCTGCATTAATAAGTTCTTCAAACAACATTTCAAATTTAGTTGTATAGTAACCCATTTTTTGTCTCTCAGCATCGTCTTCTACACCAAAGTCAGCAACACTAGGCAATATAAATTCTGATAATGCAAGATACACACATAAGTCTGTAAAGTCAGCACTTCTTCCTGTTATATTGTTAATTGTTGGACTTGGTATATCAGCACGAGTTCTGATAGAAGTAGTACCTCCATCCTGCTGTAAGAAATAGCTCTGCCACCATTCCGTATTGCGGATTTTAGTAATAATTCTATCAGTTGCTCGTTCAAGAGATTGTTCTACAACATCATCAGTTAGGCTTTCGTTATTATCGAACAGTCGTTGATCTCTACGTAGTACATCACTGTACTCTGCAAAGCTAATTACTGTTCCACTTTCACTAATTGAAGCCATTTAAACTATCTCCTAACTAATTATGCTGCGTCTTCAATTAGAACACCGCGTGTTGCGTCGATCATTGCAACACCTGAGTGTAGGCTGGCAACTACGTCAAAACCAACTGCTTCTGGACGACGACCGATTTCAATATCAACATTTTTCTGCATAGCAATACGCATTGCATCCATACCAAATATAGCCATTTTGCTGGTGCCAGTTAGATATGATGACACAAAGCAGTTAACGCCTGCAATTGAACCAAAGAAACCTGAACGTACTGCTTGACTTTGGAATTCACCACCGCCAAATGCATTCGAACCGATTGAGCTCATTAAGTTACCATAAGCTCCTGCACTTACAACACCCATTAGTGGTCCTGTTTCACCAGCTGCACGTATTGTACCAACAGCAGTAAAGATTTCATCAACATCTAAGTTACCTGCTGTGATTTCTTGTGCTGTTAGTGATTCTAGTGTAGCAGCAACATCTTGGTCAAATGCTTTTGCAACTGCGTTACCAAGTACACGACCAATTTCAGTTGGGTCAATGTTACCTAAGTCACGTACAACCGAACGTGCTGCATATAGGTTAGCTTGGATTGTGTTTTTTGTGTCAGCTGCAAGCACTGTTTCTAGGTCAACGCCTGGTGCTGCTTCTGATGTTAGTTTAGTAGCTGTAACTGCTGCTAATTCTGGTACCTGTAGTACACCATTTGGTGCGTTTACTACTGGAATAAGTTCTCCACCCAAGAACAGTGAGCTCTCGTGTGCAGCGTATACTGTTGCGGCTTTTACTGGAACGAATAATGCGTCAGTGTTAAATCCACCTGTGTAAGCTGAGTTTGCCATTTTAAATTCTCCTTAGACTATTGGCTTAAAGAAGTCCCTTTTGTCGGGCTTCCTTATATATTTTTCTATGCTCCGGACGACTAAGGTCAAGTTTATTTAGATCTAAGGTTTCCGCTTTTAATTCATTGCCCAGCTGGGTCTTAGAATTCGTTGTGGTTGCACTAGCCTGCTTAAAGTGTGGATTTTGTTCTAAGAATTCACTTACTAAGTTATCTACTGTAAACAAATTGCCACCATCATCATAGCGTACATTGCCTTGATCATCTAACACTTGTACTTCGTCTCCCGTCTCATTAAGTTTAACTCTATTACTTAATAAAGTTCTAACCTGGTTAGGATTAACAGATTTATGTTTAGCAGCACTATCTAATAACGGCGAATTAATTTTATATTCAGTTATCATAGCGTCACGTTTTTTTATTTCTGCGTCCTTTTTTGCAGCAAGTTCCTGTAAAGTTTTTTCAAACTGACCACGTTTAATTGCTTCTTGTTGCTGACGTTGTTCTTCAGCAGCTTTAAGCTCACGTAGTTCATCTAGGTCACCCAATTCTGAATATTGACGTTCATACTTTCTTGCAAGAGCATTTTTCATCCCTGCTATATGTCTGTCCATCTCTTCTTGAGTATATGTTTTGCTGGTTTCCTGAGCAATTTCTGTAGTAGCCTCAGTCTCTACTGTATCCGTGTTTAAATCCGTCACGTAACGTTCCTCCTATGAGTTGTGTAGTTTTATTTATCAACTCTATCGTAAAGGAGTATTATTTAGGGCCTTTCTTATAGTTTCTAGCCTGTATCTGTCCTGTTGTATCAACACTGCTATAGGTGTTGAGTGATGACCAAATTGAGGATGACTCCAGAGCCATTCTTCTTCTGGTCTACACCTGTTTAGTCTGTCGGCGATTTTTTTTAATTGCCTTGGTTTGTGTTTTGGAGCAATGTATAACCGTGCCTCTAATTTGCCTAATACTACTGCTTGGCTATGCCAATTCTGTATGTGTATTTGCCCCGCTTGCCACGCCCGCCAACTCCAAGGACATACTTCTTTAGTATTTTCGAAGTATGCTTGCCAATTAACCTCGTCTGCCTCCACGACTTCCTTTTTTCTTCTTTCCTTTTTTCATAGCCATTATCTACGTTTCCTTCTTTTTGCTCTTGCTTTCATAGCTTTTACTGCTATGCGCAACCCTCTACTAAAGCTAGGTGCTTTACGGTTAGGCTTACGTCCACCACCCATACCATATGCAAAGCCTGCTCGAGTACCTGAACAGTCTTTTGAACAAGTTGCTCCGCGATATTTTAGTGGTTTACGTGCCATTATTCGTGTGTGTATCCTTGTGCAGCTAAATCTAAGTGTTCTTCATAAGTTTTAGCCATAACTCTTACACCTTCTGGTGATATCATTACGTGTGGTTTAAACATTTCAACTGCATCTTCTTCTACGCCCATCCAATTTAGCAATCTACGGTCTATTTCACGTATAACTGCTGGATCACTTGCAGTGTCTTTTGCTGTGCGTAGTTGTTGTATTTCTGCACCTGTGTCTCTAATGTTAAAACTACCTGGATAATCAATTGTGCCATCCCAAGGTAAGTCATAATAATCAGCGAATATCTTCCAAATTGCATCTTCTGCAAGTTCCATTTGGTCAGCCTTTTCACTTAATTTAGCATTTAATAATTGAAATTCTGTTTCCATTGCAACACCTGACATTGTTCTGCTTTCGGTTGCTCTAACAGCGCCAGTGTTAGCCATTTTATCAATGCTTTCAATAGTGTGGTCTATTGCTTTGTATATTGACTCTATGTTTGCACTACTAAACTCTAGTGCATATGGTTTTAAGCCTGGATCTAAGTTGTCTGGCATATGTATAAGGCTACCTGCACCTGTGCCTACGTTTACTTCTGGTGTAGTTACTAGGCTTGGGTGTGTGTCAAGTTTGATTGACTCTACTGCTTCTGATGTTGCATTGTATATCATTTTTTGTGCATCAGCAATGTCTGCAATGTCTGATATACCTATGCCTCTTACAACGCTTCTACTGTTGTACACGCATACCGCAGGAATATAACCTAGACCATTTTCTTCAACGTATCTGTCAATCATTTTATTGTTGTATGCATCAACTGTGCTAGTTACAATAAATTCTGGTGTCCATTCTTTTACAATGCGTATATCACCGTTAATATCTTCTAGGTATTTGAAGTAGTCTAATTTGTACTTGCCTGTTAGTGTTCTTGTCCAGTTCCAGTCTGTTACAGCTAGTGGTGTTATCATATTTAGATACGGTCTTGCGCCTGCTAGTACTTCGTCTGCTTGTGTAATTGCACCTACATCTGGTTTAGCAACTACGCACCATACATGACCGAATACGCTTGACCATATCGAACATTCTTTCATAAATTGATCCATTGAACGCATATCGTGGTCAGCGTCACGCATAAAGTCTTCCATAATTGGTAGTGTTTCTAATCTACCTAAGTCTCTTTCTGGGGGTGTTCTAAATAAGAAACTTGTGTACACGCTTATAACACTTTTACAGTGATTTTCTAGTGGTGTAGTTGCTAATCTGTTTGAATATTCGCTAGCTGATTCTAGTTGATAACGTATTAGATGTCCTGCATTGCGATATTCTTCGCCGCCCATATAAGATTCTAGCAAGTACTGCCACTGTTCTCTGTATGCGGTGTATATTTCATTTGCGCCTAATACTGCGCTAATTTCCTGTTCGGTTATATTTGATGCGTCCATTTTTATCCTTTACCTCACTGTCCATCGCTGTTGCGGTTGTGGAGTTATTGTTCTTTTTATCGGATAAAGATAAGCAATTGAATAACTTAGTGCGTCAAACACGTGATCATACTTGTCTTTATCTGGTATTTGTGTCCCTGGTTTGTAAGTATACTTTTCTAAACTTTCTATAGTGTATTTAGCAGTGGGTGCAATATACAGGTGTCTTTCACCATCAGCAGTGCAAAATCGAGCATTGATAGCGTTTATTCTATCCTTGACTGGATCGTGTTTGCGTGGTGCACGTACAATAAATCCTGCGTTAGCAAGTATAGCGTGATCACTCTTACCACTACTAGATGTTTGTTGTCTTGAGCCTGAAGGGTCTGGGTATACTAAAATCTTTGACTTAGGGTATCTATTCTTTATTTCGTCACATAATTCGTCTGTGTTTGATGAGAATATAACTACTTCATCTATTATCCACATAGTAGCGCCTGCTTGTATGCCTACTGTTGCTGTAATAGGATTACGGTTAAAGTCAACGCCTATATGCAACATATCCATAGGTAAGTCTGGTGCTTGTTTAACGTTTTTATCCCTGTCAAACGCCCAAGCAACACGGTTTTCGTAGGATTCAAACGTTGCTAGAAACTCTTGGTTAAATTGCTTTTGACTCATATCTTGTTTGGCAGCTTCTATTTCTTCTTGTGTAACAAAGCCACCCTCAGCCGTTGTATATTGATGTGCAGACCAAGTTTTAGTTGTCTTTGCTTGTGTGTATAAGTCATAGAAAGGATTGCTTTTACCTTTAGGGGTGCCGATAAACAATGCGCCGCCTTGCTGGTCAGCCAGTGCGGGTCGTATTATCTCACCCCATAGTATGTCTAGTTTACATTCGCCAGCTTCGTCTATTACTGCATAACTTAAACTAACCCCACGCAATTTGTCTGGGTCTTCTGAGCCTTTTAGACTAATTGTAGATCCGTTCTTGAGTAGTATACTAAGTTCACTTTCGTTAATCTTCTTTACCCACTTTAGATCTAACAACTTGTGTTTAAGAGGCTTCCACAAGATCATTTTAGCAGCACGGTAACTGCTAGTAATGTAGAATATTTCTTGATTAGGCATTCTAGCACGATAGCATATTTCACGCATTGACAAGTATGTTTTGCCAAAGCGTCGGCCAGCTACAACTACCTTAAATCGAGCAGGATCATCAGCTATTTTACGCTGAGGTATTGACAGTTTCATTTTCTAAATTCAGCATTGCGTTTTAGATGTTTATCACGTGTCATTACTTCTACGTTTTCAACACACCAAGCCGATTCATTTAGTCTGCTTAGGCATAAACTAAATCGTTGACGTCCACGCTGTTCAAACAATTCATCTGGCCACAGTGTTTCCCATTCGGCAAATGTTAGGTGATATTCTTCTTTTCTATATTTGGCTTGTGCTTTGTGTTTCATCCAAGCATAGTATTTTTCACGACGTACAGGATCAGGACCTGTTATCCATTTTTCTGGAGTAGTTGGTCTGTTTCTACGTCTAAGTCTTTTAGGTATTGAATTTGTTATATATTTATATCTCATATTGTATTTATACCAAAGTATAAATATAGCCCAAAAAAAGAGCCAGTATAGGGGAACTATAACTGGCTCTTAATAGTTTAAAGTGAGGAGACTTTTAACTTATAGAAAGCAGTTTATACTCTTGCTTAGGAGTGTTTGTTTATTTTTTTTCTAGTGCGTCTGCAATACGCTTGAGTTGATATTGAATTTCAAATAAGTTGTCTACAACCGTATTACCCATATCATCTTTTTGGACCATATTCATTGATAGATCATCTAGTGAGGTTTCAATGTTTGTCAATCCTGCTGTTAGTTGTGAAGTTATTTCTACTAGTGTTGATTTAGTAATCATAGTTTTGTCTCCTTTTGTTAAACTATAAATACAATATAACATATATATATCAGGTTGTCAACCAAAAAAAGAGCCAGTATAGGGGAACTATAACTGGCTCTAGTAGCTACGATATGTAAAAAAAGTCAATTAAACAGAAGGGATAATTAACTATACAACTAATATAACATCATATTTGCACGAAGTCAACCGTTTTGTTCAAATAATACTTCAAATGTGGTGCCACTTGGTTCAGGTGTGTTCCACGCACGGATACGTTTTTCAGCTATAGCAACATAAGCAGGATCTAGTTCGCATCCAATAAATTCGTGTCCCAACTCTACTGCTGCCATACCTGTGCTACCACTGCCGTTGAAAGGATCCAACACTGTACTGTTTGGGGGCGTCACAAGTTGTATCAGATAACGCATAAGAGCAACAGGTTTAACTGTAGGGTGATTGTTGCCTACATTTGGTGAGTTGTGCATAGCATCTTTCATACGCCCTAAAGTACCATCCTGCGTATAACCATGTTTGCGTTTAGGTTCTTCAAGCATTGACTGTATTGTTGGTGCGTTTTCAAACCCTATATGTCTTTCTTTGCGGCTGACTTTAGGACAGTAAAAGAACTTTTGATAACCTTCTACTTCACCTATGACATTAGAGGGGAAGCGTCCTTGTGTGTTTATTCTTGTGCCAGGAAACGTTCCTTTTTCTTCAGGTTTAGGAATAGATTTATTTTCATCACCACTGCCTATAAATCTTGGACCACCTGTTTCGTATCCTGTTTTATTCCAGTTTAGTCCAGCACCTTCCATATCTTTTAAACTTTCATATTCAATCCTAGAAGCATCAATATTAAGTGCTCCAACACCGTGCTCTAATACATTGTCTATGGTGCTGCCCTTGAACGGTTTGCGTGCCATACAGATAGGTTCGTGTGCTGGCTTTAGTGATGTCTTCCAACCCGCCCAATCTCGTCCTTGATCTGTTTGGTAGTTGTATTTTAATCCACAAGGATTATTAGTGCATTTTAGACTCCACTCACCTACACCTCTTTGACAGACATTGCATATTTGACCTGCGTGTCCTTTTCCTTCTGTGCTGGTGATGTTTTGTTTAGTAGTTCCGTAATTAGGGTCTTTCTTGCCTGCTCGTTTGTCTATTGCTTTACCAATGTCCTGTGCTTTGGGAAATCCACTGCTATACAACCACATCAACTGATCACGGATTTCAAACCCTGCACGTTCTAGTGTTATTGCTAAATGATGGTAAGTTCTTGCGGCACTAAATGCAAGAATATATCCGCCTGGTTTTAACACTCTTAAACACTCTTGATAGGTTTCAAGTGCTCCAGTGTTTGCGTCCCACGACTTGCCTAGAAAGTCAATGCCATAAGGCGGATCTGTTACGATAGCATCTACCGAACAGTCTTCGAGTGTTTTTAGTGTTTCGCGATTGTCACCTTGTAGTATCTGATAATCCATCTATTAATCTTCCTAGTTCTTTGTAAAGTTCTGTAATGTCTTGACTTTGTCCACCTAAGTGATTTGCAATACTTGTGATTATGTTAAATTGGTAATAAGAAAGATGCCCTCTGCAAGCGTGATGCTGCAGGGGGTATTTTTTATACTGGTTTTATAATAGCAGAACCTTGTACAATACCGCCTAGTATATAATCTTCACAGAAGTTTTCTGCTTGGTGTTCAGTTAAGAATTCTTCTGTTGTAGAATCGTCTAACTGTGCAATCCAGCATTTACTGTGCATTCTAATAACAATTGCTTCACGACCGTTATCTGGATTTCTAAATTCACTTACAATCACGTTTTATTCTCCACTAGTATTAATTCAAAGCCTGCTGATATTGCTGAAGTTGCTCCACTTTGTGCTTGTATTTCTATATCTGATTCTGCAGGTATGTATAGTGGTACTGAATAAGGTTTAGTAACAAAGCCGCCTCTAATTGAAATAAAGTCTTTGGTGTTTTGAACTTGTCCATTCTGCTTGATCATTACTCTTATTTCATTTTCTGCGTCTTTGCTTGATCCTACATCTAGTTGTATTAGATAAGCACTTACATTTCTAGGCACAGTGTATATACACATCAGTGTTTGACCATTGGTTGGTTGTATAAGTGCTGCACTCTTTGAATCTACAGTTACAGTTATTGTGCCTACATTAGCAATGCCTGTGGTTGCTGTGACCAATTCTACTCTAAACACTCTGTAGAATTCAACTACACCAGCAGCACCTCCTATAGTAAGTGTTTCATCTACGAGATCATAGTTTGCATCTACACCATATATTTTTACAGTGCCACCATTGTCTGCTAAGCTATTTGAACTGGTAACTGTGGCTGTGCTGGCTGTGTCAATGTAGGTGTATACATTATTGCCATCCCATACTGTTTCCCAACTTGTGCCTACTTGTCCATTATATCCAAATTTGGCTATACTAGTTGTATCTTTATATTCGCCTAGTGCTACTGCATATCCTGCTGATAGTGCTGGTTTACTCAGTCCTATGTTGATCGCCATCTTGTAATTCCTCTTCTTCTGCTTCTATCCACGGTAGTGGTGCATTTGCTTCATTGTCTATTGGTGAGTCTGTCATACCTAAATAGTTCTTAGATAACCATATCTGCATAACTGTGTTGTTGTGATTGAGTGCGTTGTCAAACATTTTACGTCTTAGAGTTATTTTAAGGCTTGCTCGACCTTTTGTTAACTCATCCGCAAAGTTATAACGTAGAGTATCATATGCAATACCAAAGTACTCTGCTATTTCGTTATCTTTACAACCTATTTGTGCTAATTTGACTACATCTTCAGGTGGTACTACAGTCTTATCTCGACCCACAGCATACCCTTTAATTGTACCTTCAACCAATTGTTTAGGTCGTGGTCCTGTTTTACTAGGATCAGTTTGTCCATGTGCTTTATTTGTCATATTGTATTTATAGTCATACTTAAATATCATACATAAACACGATGATCTTGTACATTAAAGCCTAACTGCGTTAGTCTTATTCGTCACTTATTCGTGACTCATATGCGCTATCGCTCAAACTAAATTAGATCTTTTATCGACTGTCTATGGATGGATCATATCAACGCCCCTAAGGGCGTATCAAATAAACTGTCTAAGTACTAGTTCATATCCAATTACACAACCCTATTGGGAAAGGCAGGTTTTGCTATCATCCTTATTATGTGCATATCACGCATACAACAGCACCATTGGATCAGTGTTCCTGTTGTATTGTAGGCGGTATTTCAGTTGTAATCCTACTCACTTTTAGAAGGCGTTCCTTCTCAACCATTAAGACTTAACAAACGCTTGCACCTTAGGGTGTAGCATTTAAGGCATCCTACCATCAGTAGGATAGTGCTAAGAATCAGTTAATTGGATAAACTATTAGGTCCCGTCTAATCCGGGTTGCCTAGCACAATAATATCTGGCGTGCGTAACCTTATGTCCAATTTGTAATTGCCTAAGTTATTTGTTGCGTAGTGCCTGAATTTTTTTACGTTGTTCTTGTAGTTTTGTTTGTTCTTGTGCCTGTGTTTTTTTCTTATTGCGTTCGTGCCATGCCTTGTCAAATCCTTGTTTTGGATTATAGAAATAATCACGATCTAGTCGTGATTTATAAGAATGCCTTGTCCAGTTGATATTTGCCATTGTGTTCCCCTTTGTATAGTGTATTTATACAATTACTATAATAACACGTTAAAACTGGTTTGTCAAGAAGAAACCCGTGTACTCTTATGTCAGGAATACACGGGTTA
>Ga0208767_1003238_pt1 | contig 11947 bp, 11 predicted proteins | sample VirMetDEL_Mar_21_FD_184514 | JGI IMG/M metagenome (GOLD analysis project Ga0208767, IMG submission 184514) | Aqueous microbial communities from the Delaware River and Bay under freshwater to marine salinity gradient to study organic matter... | ecosystem: Environmental > Aquatic > Marine >... | reverse complement strand
CCATGACAGTTATCGAGACTTATAAACATAAGGATGAAATGTGGAATTTGTTGTATTGGCATCCAATACACGGAGACTACCGAAAAGAAAACGCTTTCGAAGCCCGAACAAACGGACAACCGCTTGGGATTAATCAGCATCGGCCAAGCGGGATCGGAACCCACGACGGCCAACAAAACAAAATGATTTTTGACACCCGAACCGAGTTTTTTTTGGGTCGGCTTTATGGCGATTTCGATTGTATCGTTTCCCATTTGATGGGCGGGCGGGATGTCGACGGAATCGAATATTTTAACCGACCGAATGAATCTATAACCTGTAAACGCTTTCGGATTGACGTTTGCGAAAACGGAAATTTTGTTTTGTTTTCCGATTACGTTAATTTTTATGGGCCAATGACGGGAACCAATTACACTTCCCAAGCCCCGATAATGATTTTTTCGGCGGTCGATGGCGGGAAACTTTGGACGACGACTTACAGCCAATGCGCCAATAATTCGGGAGCTTTTCGAGAATATCAGGGAAACGCCGGTTCCGCGGGGACGGGATACAGCGATTTACAAACCACAATTTCGAAAGCTCACGATATAGATTTTGAACCTGGCGAACATTTAGTGGAAATCTTTTTTAGTCAGCCATTAAGAACCATTCCCGCTGACAATCCGTTAGGGGTTCCAGCGTTTACAAAATGGCCTAGCTATAGAGACACTTTAGAAGATTATTTTCAAATACATATCGACGGCGTTTGTGTCGCGTCGATGAAAGCCGAATCCCCTGGATACCAGCGACCCTTAAACGAATTTCTCCCCCCACGGGAACCTTCGGTAATTTACGACACCTATTTAATTAATCATCCAAACAATTATCCGCGGGCCGATTGTTGGGAAGGATGGCAAGACCCAATCGGAAAATCAAAAGCCTGGTCGATGGCGACTTATGTTTTAGATTATGAGGTTAACGGGACAAGCGAACGCCCCGTTTGGTTAAGCACGTTAAAGAATACGACAAACGAACATTTCGCGATTAAAGATAATATTGATTATTTATATCCCAATGGGAATCGAAATATTGAATTTGACGACAGTACAAAATGGTATTTTTGGACGCCCGACGAAAGCGGCCCAAAATACAGCAGCCCGCCCGCTAATACATCACAAAGAACATCGGGAGGGTTTCCCAATATTGGCGGTCGATTAATTACAGATTTTTCAAGAACCAGAGTTTCTATTCCGCAAGCGTCAAGCTGGAATTTTCAAGGCGACCGATTAGGTTTGGAAGTCGAAAATTTATCTTTGCCAGGTCCATCGTCATATTATTCGATTCCAATGGGTTTTAGATTTGATAGCCCAAGCCCAACAGGAACGAGCGGAACCTGGCATTTTGCCAGACCTTGGACCGCGGGAAGTTTTGCGGAAACCGCGTTTGAATTATTTTTTGCCGGAACTTCGGCCCCTGGAAGTATGACTTAACAAGGAAAAAAACAAATGTCACAATTAACAGTACCTTCAAACATTATCGTTTCGCCAGTTTTAGATGGCGATGTTTCGGCGGGCGCAAATATTGCCGCGTCCAAATTGCAGCAACAAAGATTCATTTCGACTTCGTTTGATTTAGACCGAGCCGATACCCCGGTGGCGACTCATAAAACGGTTTGTATCGCAAGCAATAGCGGAACCCTAAAAACCTTTACTTGTTCTTTGGCGGACACCGGCACGACAACCGATGTCGATTTTGATTTGAAAGTAAACGGTTCCAGCGTTTTGACTGCCGCGGTTAATATCACAAATTCAGAAACCGACGACCAAGGTTACGGCGGAACTATTACTTCGACTTCGATTAGTGCGGGCGATGTAATTTCTATCGACTTGGCGGTTACAACGTCGACCGGAGCTTTGGGACCATTTGCCCAAGTGGTTTTTAACGAAACCGCGGTTTCCTAAGAATATCCTTCCCCCGGCGACCCTGGCCCAAATGCTTGCGTTTACGCTTGCAAATTAAGCCAGGGTCGTTTTTTTTGCCAATTGGGGTTTATTTCTTAATTTGGGTTCGTTAAACTCCGAAAAGAGTTAAAGGGACTCTAAAGGGAAAAACCTTCTTTAGCATTTGGAAAGGTAAAGCCGATGGAATACGCGATTATTTTTATTTTTTGTTTCATGCTTTGCTATTATGTCGGGGTCGCGTTCGTCGATTATTTAGGCGAACGCCGATTTCGAAAACACAAAGAAGAAATGAAAAGAGAAATCGAAAAGATTAGAAACAAAGATTGAACGATTACAAGGAAGGTAAACAGATGAAGAATAAAAAGGAATTTATTTCGGAATGGCTAAAAAGAAACGCTGAATCCGACCAAATGTTAGCAAGTTTGCGGGAATCAGTTTTTTCGCGATTAGAAAAAGAATATCCGCAAGTTTTTCTTACTCAGCTTTCGCTTTCATTTATCCAATTGGAAGATGAACTAATAGAACCGACGATTAGAGACGCGGAGTTTTTGATAAAATCAGTCGGAACCCATTTAGTTAGGACTTGGGCCCACGAATATTTGATTTCTAAAACCGTGGCTTCTAGCGATGAATAAAGAAAATGCCACGGAAGAAACCAACAGCGACCCAAGTTTATAAGCAATGTTTGACAATAGCTAAAAGGATAGCGAAAGAAAGGGACGGTTACACTTGCCAAAGATGCGGGAAATCAAAAAGCGAAGGTTTCAAAATCGACGCTTCGCACGTTATCCCAAACACGCCCAAAGATAGGGCTTTAGCGGTGGAACCGGAAAACATAAAAGCATTGTGTGCGGGATGCCATAAGTTTTTTTGGCATTTGTCGCCGGTCGAATCGGGGCTTTGGTTCCTTGAAAAGTTTCCTAAGCGATGGGAACGAATCAAAAAATTAAGGGAATCGCAACCAGAGAAAAAGGGAATCGAGTTTTGGAAAGCGAAGAAGAAAGAATTAAAAGAGAGCGAAGGGAAAAAGCCCTAGAAAATCGCCGGAGGGTTTACGCGGCCCGGTTCCCCATCGGTTCGAAGATTGGCTTTTTAACTGTTGTCGAAGAACCCGAAGCGGTAAACGGGCGTCTTTTCGTCGCTTGCGTTTGTGATTGTGGGAAACTTAAAAATTTCGATTTGAATTACGTTATTAATGAGAAGTTCCACAAATGCGGGAAAGACTGCGAATCATACTTAAACAGCATTTTAACCAAAAAGCAAAAACAAAAACTTAAAAATGTAAATGATTGGCTTGCATACTTTCGAAACGATAATAATTTTAATCCGCCTTTAGATGACAAACCGACCGACGCCCCGCCTGGGAGCGAAGAAAAAAAGAGAATCTTACAAAGCCGACTAGAAAGGGGGAAAGCGTTATTCCATCCGGACGACAGGAAAAATTATAAGGGGACGAAACCGAATCAATTTATTTTGTATAGAAATCGTGACAGTTTTTTTTAGAAAAGGGAAAGTTTAGAAATGAGTATTTTTGAAAAAGTAAAACAAACGCAAAAAAAGAAAGCCCGGCGAACGCTTCTTTATGGGGTTCAAGGAATCGGGAAATCGAGTTGGGCCGCGAAATGGCCGAACCCGGTTTTTATTAATATCGAAGATGGGCTTTCGGACCTGGCGGTAATGTCGTTTCCCAAATGTGAAACGCTTTTAGACGCTTGGCAACCGATTATTGAAATGGGGGGAACCGAGGGACAAAACCACAGTTTCGAAACCCTGGTTATTGATTCGGTCGATTGGTTGGAAAAGCTAATTTACAAAGAGGTTTTGAAAGACGCAGGCGGGAACTTTGAAACAATCGCCGACATTCCCTACGGGAAAGGATACGACAAAGCGACGGAGTATTTCGAAAAACTTATTTTGGCTTTGAACAATGTTATCCAAAACGGAATTAACGTTTTGCTTTTGGCCCATTGTTCAATTAAGCGGTTCGAATCGCCAGAAATGGAATCTTATGACCGGTACGCTCCGAAATTACACGTTAATTCGAAAGGGTACGGCGTCGGTTCTTTGGTTCAAGAATTCTGCGACGAAGTTTTGTTTTGTAATTTCAAGGTTTACAACAAAACGACCGACGAAGGTTTCAACCGAAAACGAAACTTGGCAAAGGGAACCGGCGAACGAATCATTTACACGACGGAGCGACCAAGCCATTTAGCGAAAAACCGGCTTGGGCTTCCGGAAGAAATTGCGATGTCGAAAGATGGTTTCGAATATGGGGAATTCATCAATGGATAAATTCCGCGGGAGCATTTTACCCAAAATTTTAATCGAACCGCCCGACGAATATCGGATTCGCTATTTTTGCCCGCAATGTAAAAGCGGGTTAAAGTCGATTCGAAATTTAGAAGGCGAATTTATCATTTGTCCGGCTTGTAATTACGAATTCGAAGCCGTGGCGGAATATGTTTTTGAACCCGTTTTTTAAGGAAGGGATTTTAATTATGGCAAGTTTAGAGGGTTTGGATTTTTCTATAGAAGTCGGAAACGATGATTTCGAACCGATTACCCCTGGCGATTATGTCGCGTTAATTGTGGCAAGCGAAAAGAAAGAGACAAAAGCGAAAACAGGTTATTATCTGGAATTTACTTTTCAGATTGTCGAAGGCGAATTTAAGGAACGCCGAATTTGGGACCGTTTGAATTTATGGAACGCAAACAAAACCGCGGTAAAGATTGCCAATCAGCGATTGGCCGAAATCCGGAAAGCGACCGGAATTTTGAACCCGTCCAGTTCCGAAGAATTACACGACAAACCGTTGTTATTGAAAGTCGTAACGCGAACGCGAAGCGATACGGGAGAACTTACTAACGAAATTAAAAAGGTTTCTTCGGTTGCATCGGTTCCGGTTGAATCAAAGCCGGAAACGACAAACGCAAGCCCCTGGAATGATTAGTAAGTTTTGCTTTCAAGTATCGGAGAGAACACCAAAGCCGATACAAACTGAGTTCCGCGGTTTACCCGCGTTGAAATCTTTTATAAAAAACCGCCCCGGCCGTCGGGGATCCAGGTGTTAAGTTCGGCGGTGTTTACCTTTCGGGGTGTCGGACTTAGCTACAGAATGTAAATCTGGCCGGCATGTTGCAGTCGTTTTACATTCAACGGGCGATACGTTTTTGATATCGCATTTTTGCGGTTTCCCGATTCCGCTTAAAAATCGGGGTTTTGTTTTTACAAAAAAGGGAAATGATGGATTATTACGAATATCTAAAAATAAAAGAACAAAAGCCAATTGAGCACGGCTTCGATGTTGACATTGACGACCTCAACGAAAACCTATTTGATTGGCAGAAGAACGTAGTTCAGTGGGCTTTGAAACGTGGAAGGGCGGCGTTATTCGAAGAATGCGGGCTTGGGAAAACCATTCAGCAATTGGAATGGGCAAGCCACGTAGCAAGGAAAACCGGGCTCCCCGTAATGCTTCATTGTCCTGTTGGAGTTCGACAGCAGACTTTACGCGAAGCGAGGAAATTTGGAATCAATAGAATTGTTCCTGTTAAGGTTTGCGATGATCAATCTGATGTTTTGCCGGGTTCAATCTGCATTGCCAATTATGAAAAACTTCACCGATTCGACCCGCATCAGTTTGGAGGGGTCGTTTTAGATGAATCATCTATTCTTAAAAACTACAGCGGAAAGATAAAAAAGCAGCTCGTCGATTCCTATAAAGACGTTCGATTTCGTTTGGCTTGTACTGCGACCCCCGCTCCAAATGATCACATGGAACTCGGAACCCATTGCGAGTTTTTAGGGATCTGTGAACGGGTCGATATGCTTTCAAAGTATTTCATTCACGACTCTGGAGATACTTCGAAATGGCGATTGAAAAAACACGGCGTCGACAATTTTTGGCAGTGGGTTTCCACGTGGGCGATTTGCATGGCATCCCCATCGGATGTTGGAGGATGCGATGAAGGCTACAACCTGCCGCAATTGATTGTGGATCGACATACCGTAGAAGTAAAAGAAGAAGCAACCGTCGCCGGATTGCTGTTTAATACTCACGGGCTATCGGCCACTAACATACACGAAGAAAAGCGTTTAACGTGCGAAGCCAGAATGGAAAAGGCTATCGAATTGACAAATAGATTTGACGGGCCTTGCATTGTCTGGTGCGATACGAATTACGAATCTGATGTTTTGCGTGACCGATTACCGCACGCGGTGGAAATCCGCGGCAACGATAGCGAAAAACATAAAGAGGAAAAACTAACATCTTTCTCAAATGGAGAAACCCGCATCATTATTACGAAACCGTCGATTAGCGGATTTGGAATGAACTGGCAGCATTGCAATCATCAGATATTCGCGGGTTTGTCTTATTCATTCGAGGCATACTATCAAGCCGTTCGGCGATCATGGAGATTTGGTCAGAAAAAACCTGTTTATGTTGACATTGTTTTAGCTGACAGCGAAAGCGGGATTCAATCCGCTATATCAAGAAAGGAAAACGATTTTGAGTTAATGAGGTCTGGAATGGCCGAAGCGATGCGAGGAATGGTTTCATTTAGCGATCATCAAAGCCGAAAGAAATCATACGAACCAAAACTAAAGATGGAAATTAAATTACCTGGGGAAGAATAAAATGACTGCTTTATACGATCAAAACTTTGGCGAGAAATGGACAATGTATCACGGCGATTGCGTCGAAGTCGTGGGATGGCTTCCCGATGATTCCATTGATTATTCGGTTTTTAGTCCGCCGTTTTCCAGTCTTTACACTTACAGCGATTCCGAGCGAGATATGGGGAATTGCGAAACCGACGAGGAGTTTTTTCAGCATTACCAGTTTTTAGCTGACCAGCTTTTTAGAGTGATCAAACCTGGTCGATTGTGCTCGGTGCATTGTATGAACTTGCCCGCGTCCAAATCCCATCATGGCTACATCGGGATCCGTGATTTTCGCGGGGACATCATCCGATCCATGATCAAGGCTGGGTTTATATTCCATTCCGAGGTTTGCATCTGGAAGGATCCTGTTGTTGACATGCAAAGGACCAAGGCACTTGGGCTATTGCACAAGCAGGTTAAAAAGGACTCGGCACGAAGCCGAATGGGAATCCCTGATTATGTATGTACGTTCAAGGTTCCAGGCGACAACGAAGAACCAGTCGAAGGACCGTTTACGCACTACGCGGGAGATCCGGATTGTTTTGAGTCTAACGGGGATTATTCTATTGACGTTTGGCAGCGTTACGCATCGCCGGTTTGGGCCGACATACGCCAAACTAACACGCTGAATTTCAGAATGGCACGCGACGGAAAAGACGAGCGGCATATCTGCCCGCTACAATTAGACGTTATCGAGCGTTGTCTGCAATTATGGACAAACGAGGGCGATTTGGTTCTATCGCCATTTGGCGGGGTGGGATCTGAAGGATACCAATCTATTTTGCAGGGACGCAGATATGTTGGGGTAGAACTTAAAGATTCCTATTATAAGCACGCTTGCCAGCATCTAAACGCGGCAGAAGTTGAATTTAATAGTTCAAAACTATTCTGATAAGTTTTTACAAAAAGGGGAAATGATGAAAACAAAAAGAAGAAACCGAACGCTTAGGATTAGACCAATCAAAACAAAAAAAGAAATCACGCTAAGAGATTACCAAAGCGAAGCGGTCGCGGCCGCTTGGGATTGTTGCAGGGATAAGAAAAACCCGCTAATCGTCTTACCGACCGGGGCGGGGAAATCCTTGGTTATCGCGCAGCTAATCAAAGACGCTATCGGGTGGGATGGGCGAATCGTTGTTTTGGCCCATCGGAAAGAATTGCTAGAACAAAACGCCGCGGAAATTCAAGGTTTAACCGGTCGCGAAGTCGGCATTTATTCAGCGGGCTTGAATCGAAAAGAACCCGAAGCCGATATTGTTTGTGCCGGAATTCAAAGCATTTACAAAAACGCGGAGTTATTGGACCGACGACACCTGGTTATCGTAGACGAAGCCCATTTAATCCCCGACGACCAAACCACAATGTACGGGAGATTTTTAGCCGACATTCGAGCAATCAATAAAACGGTTTTCGTTATCGGTTTAACCGCGACCCCATTTAGAACCGGCGAAGGCGAATTAACCGAAGGCGAATTATTCGACCGGATTTGTTACGAAGCCCAAATAAGCGATTTAATCAAAGCCGGTTATCTATCGCAATTGACAAACGAAAAAACAAATTGCGAAGTCGATTCCAGCAAACTACCAAAAGCCCGCGGGGAATTTACGACGCGGGGGATGGAATCCGCATTTGATGAAATCACGGTCGCAGCGGTCGAAGAAATCTTGTCATCGACCAGGGACCGAAAAAGCGTCTTGGTTTTTTGTGCGGGAGTTAATCACGCGGAAAAAGTAAAACAGGAATTCGAAACAAAGACTTCCGAACCGGTCGCTTTGATAACCGGGGAAACCCTACCACTAGAAAGGGCGGCTTACATTCGCGATTTCAAGGCGGGGGAAATTAAGTATTTGATAAACGTAAATGTTTTGACGACTGGATTTAACGCGACCCGAATTGATTGTGTGGCGGTTTTGCGGGCCACGACTTCGGCGGGTTTGTTTGCCCAAATGGTCGGGCGGGGTTTGCGAACCCACGATGGAAAAGAAAACTGTTTGGTTCTGGATTTCGGAGAGAATACCCAAAGACACGGAGCATTAGACGACCCCGACTTTGGACGCAAGAAAAGCAAAGGGCAGGAAGAAGGCGAAGCCCCGAAGAAGTCTTGCCCCAAATGCGACGCGGTTTGTTCGATTAGTTTAAGGGTTTGCCCCGATTGCTATTTTGTATTTAGCGAAGAAGAACCAGGGCCAAAACACGAAGCGACCGCCGACCATTCCGCGGAGATATTAAAAAGGTTTCCCCAGGAACCGCGGGAATATCGGGTTTCCCAAGTTCTATGGAACTTTAACAAGGCGAAAGCCGAAGGGAAACGCGACACAATGCGAGTCGATTACTATGTTTACAAAGACGAAGAAGAAGGTAATTTGGCCGACACCATGCAAATCTCCGAATGGGTTTGTATTGAGCACGAAGGTTTCGCGTTAAAGAAGGCGAAAGAGTTTTGGGTAGACCATTCCGCGAATATGTTTCCCGATAGCATTTGGGACGCCCTGGCGGTTTTTAATGAAGGCGGGGCAAGAAAACCCGTTAAGATAACCGCGAAACGCGAAAACGGGTTTTGGCGGGTTACCCAAAGAGAATTCGACCAAGAGATACCGAAAGTAGAATTATCACAATTTTATAGCGACGATGATATTCCGTTTTAAGTAATTAAGAAAAAAGGGGTTTGGTAATGTGCGATTGTAAAAACGAATGGGATGATGACGAAAGCGAATGGGATGGAAGTTACAACAGTTCGAAGATTTGGAGTAATTTAGTAATAGACAGGGGTTCTATTTTTTTTGTATTTCAAGAAAAGGAATCCGGGAAATGGTTTTACTGGGAAAACGAAGGCTGGGTTCGAACCAGACGTAAGAAAAAGAAATGGGAAATAGAATTAGATGGGCCAGTTTTGGGAAGTCACGTTTACGATTTAGAGCCGGTTTTTTGGTGGGATTGTTTTATTCATACGATAGGCGACTGCTATCGCGTTTGGGGAAAATCTTCGTTGTCGATGCAGTTTTTAAGAAAAAAGCAATTCGAAGAATTTATAAAAGACAAAGAAATAGAAGCGAAGAATTAAAAGGGATTTAGGGGAATGAAAGTAAAAGAAGATTATATTTTTTGTTCTATTTGTGAATCGAAATTAAATAAAAACGAATATGAATTTTTAGACGTTTATTCTGATTTCCACGGTCGCGATGTTATCAAATTCAAATGTAAAAAATGCGGCAAAGAAACAGAATCGTTTGTTTTTATCGGCAAAAAATAGAGATTAAAAAAAGGGATTTAGGGGAATGGAAATTAAGGGATTAAAGCAATGGCTTATCTGGAAAATGAAAGACGGGCGCAAGGTTCCGTTAAACAAATGGGGCCAATCGTCCGGGGTAGACCGCCCCGCCGATTTTATGACTTACGAAGAAGCGAAAGACATTTACGAAAAACGAAACGTGGATGGGGTCGCGTTTGTCTTTACCGAAAACGACGGGTTCTTTGGTATCGACCTGGACAATTCAGTTTCCAAGGTTACAAGGAAAACCAAAACCTTTAAGCCTTGGGCCGAAGAAATCTTAAACGCGGCTTTGAGCTATTCCGAAATCAGCCCGTCGCTAAAAGGATTAAAGATATTTTGTAAAGGGAAACTTCCGGACGCTTGCCGACACCGATTCGATATTGGCGATGGGCAAATGGAAATTTACGAATCGGGGCGGTTCTTTACCTTCACCGAAATGTTTATTCCGGAGTTCGGGAAAGAAATAAACGAATTCGACCCCGCCGAATTAATCCAAGAGCATACACCGGAAACCCCAAAACCCCGGTTCCCCGAAACCTTTATTCAAATTGGCAGCGGCTCGGATTTAAGGCAGCGGGGCGAAGCCTACATTCAGAACGCCGAACGCCCATTGGAGGGGGCAAGGAATAGCACCGCGTTTAACCTGGCGGGCCATTTGTTTAGCTTGACCGGCGACAGCGGGGAAAGACTAAGCGAAGGGGATGTTTTCCAATTAATGGAAATTTGGAATTTGGGTTTGGCCGAACCGCTAAACGAAACCGAGCTTGGGCGATGCGTTAAAAACGCCAGGGACAAGGGAACCCCAAGAGAAACCAAACCCGCGGGGATTATCAAAACCACACAAACCGACGATTTCGATTTTAATGTTTTTTGGAAAGAAGATGTAAAGGAAGAAGAAGAACCGCCCAAAGCAGAGATTCCAAAACTTCCCGATTTCGAAATTCCAGGTTTGGTCGGGGCGATTCGAAATTTTATCCGCGATTCGGCGTTATACCCACAAAGCGAATTAGCATTGGGGGCGGCTTTATGTACGGTCGCGGCTTTGATTGGCCGAAAAACGGTTACCGAAACCGGGGTTCGCGGAAATTGCTATATTGCAGCAATCGCCCCAAGCGGAAGCGGCAAGAATTACCCGCGGGAAATAATTAATAAAATCCTTCACCAATGCGGAGCCGATGAACTACACGGGCCAGCGTCTATCGGGTCGAACGCCGGTCTTTTGAATCAACTAGCTAAAAAAGCCCCTTGTTCGCTTTTCCCCCTGGACGAAATTGGCCATTTGTTTTCGGCAATCAACAAGAAAAACCAGGGTTCAAATCATTTAGCCTTAATCAATAAAGTTTTGTTGGAATTGTATTCTTCGGCGGGTTCCCCAAAATATGTTGCGACTTGTTACGCGGACGCCGAACGGAACCCCGTTATCGAATATCCCCACGCGATTATCTACGGTTCCAGCACGAAAGAAACTTTCTTTGATGGAATGACGAAACAAAATCTTACCGACGGGCTTTTGGCCCGGTTTTGGGTCGTTTCCGGTGATTATGAAAAAAGCCGAATGGAGTTCGAAACCCAAGAGATACCCCAAGAGATTATCGACCATTGCCAGCGGTGGGCGCAGTTTCGAGCCGAAAACGATTTGGCGATGGTCAAAGAAAAAGTGGTTCGTTTTAGCAAGGAAGCGAAAGAAAGAATCGACAATCAAAGACGGCAAATCGAAGATAAGAGAATCGGCGAACAGGCGGCCGACGCTGCCATTTGGTCGCGAGTTTCCGAGCGGGCGGCCAAGTTTGCGTTAATTATCGCTTGCGGCCGTCACAATCCGACGGAGGCTTTCGAAATCGAGCTTAACGATATAAACGCCGGAATCGCTTTGGCGAATTACGGGGCCAGGTTCATTATCCACAAAGCCGAATCCATTGGGGTAACGCAATGGGAACGGGATTTGGAAGAAATCCGGGAATATATCGCCGACGCTAAATCCGGTCGGAGCAAAACCCAAATTTTGCGGAAGTTTAGGCGATTCCGAAAGAAAGACTTAAACGAAGCCTTGAATTCGCTAATCGAACAAAA
>Ga0208767_1003237_pt1 | contig 11954 bp, 18 predicted proteins | sample VirMetDEL_Mar_21_FD_184514 | JGI IMG/M metagenome (GOLD analysis project Ga0208767, IMG submission 184514) | Aqueous microbial communities from the Delaware River and Bay under freshwater to marine salinity gradient to study organic matter... | ecosystem: Environmental > Aquatic > Marine >... | reverse complement strand
TGCCAATTGCAAAGCCTTTTTTAATGGCTCCGAATGCTGCCGAAGCAGTTGCCATTGCACTAACTGGATCCATTAATATACCCTCACTTTTTCTGAGTCTACATATTTTGGAACACAATAGGCTGTCACTCGATCCCTTGGGTCCATATATTCTAAATATCTGTAGTTACCGTGTCGTTTTGTTAGTTGACTAGCAAAGTAGAGGCACTCATTAATATCTTTAAAGTACATATCTCCGCTAGACAATTTTCTTGTTTCCCCTGTCCCCAGATATACTAGTAGGAGAAACGCGTGTATCATAGTTTAGTTATTAGCATAACGGCTACAGCTATTACTGATGCTGTTGATAGCATAAGCATAGCCTCTAGCCGCCACATCCTTTTGTCTAGTGACTCTAGTTTACTGTTCACCATTTCATATCTGATAGCACATTCTTTTTCATGTGCATCTAGTTCCATCTGTACTTTAAGCTCTGGTTCTAATGACATCTTCATTACCCAGCAATTTCCATAAGGGTAATAGTCATTGGATAGGAATAGCTACCCACTTGAGTGTTAGATCCTCCTGTTGTTTTCATTTGCATCTTGTATGTAACACTTGATGTGGTTGCTGGAGAATCTAGGTACTGGTTACTAAGCCTGAAATGCAAATCTGCTCCGGCGTAAAACTCATACGCATTAGTGCTGTCGTAGTAAAACCTTGTAGAACCTCTTGCAGGAACCACTACTATGCCATGTGCTGTCGGCACATACCCATTTACACTCCACTGCACTAAAATTTTAGATGACGTAGAAGTTGGCGTTATTGATGCAGACAGACCTGTGATGTCTACATAGCTAGTGGATGTGTTAACTTGAGTGCCTGTTTGCTCGCCTTGCACCACCTGCAATACACTACCTGTAGGAAGACCAGCAGATGTCACTGCGGTAAGAGACTGATTGTTTAGTTTTGTAAGTGCCATTATGCATTCTCCAGTGCCGTGACACGAGTAATCAAGTCAGCAATCTGTGTGGCTTGTGTGTTGTTCTCTGTCTCAAGCGTTTCAATCTTGGTAATGGCTTCTTGCAAGGCTTTGACCGCTTTCATGTACAGAATAGAGTATTTGACTGATTTGGTGACTGTCCCTAAATCGGTGCCATCTGCATCTAAGTCTGCATGTTCATCAACAAGACCGCCCATACCTGCTGCTTCAAGTTCTTGCGCTACAACACCAATGTGAACATCTGTATTGCCAATCTTGTTAAAGTTGCGAACTTGTAAAGCCTTGATATCATCCCATTGAGAGTTGGCATTAACTATGTTCTCTTTCAGCTTTTGGTCTGAACCAGTGCCGTATGTGCCATTAGTGTTGTAAACATTTCCATTAGTTGTTACGAAAAAGCACTGAGTGCCATTGTCCATTGTGGTAGAAGAATGTTGCGCTTGGAAAAGATTGTAAGTTGTTCCAGCACTAACATCTGTTTTGAAAATACCAGCACCACTGCCGCTATTTGTACGCATAGTGGTTGTGCCATTTAAGTCAATACGAACCTTTTCGCCGTTATCAACATTAAAGCGCATGTCGCTACTGCCTTCAACATTCCCTTTATCAGAGTGCAAAATTAGCTTGCCGTTACTTACTTCAATTTCACCGTACTTGTTGTCTGCGGCATTGCCTTCATGCAGTCTGATTTGACCGGAGCCAGCCTTCACATGAAGCGCAACAGATGGCGAGGTGCCGATGCCGACATTGCCGCTGTTGTCGAGGCGCATACGTTCTAAACCATTCGTTCCAAAGCGCAACATTGCATTTTCGTAGTTGTACAAATACGCAGAGTTGTCGCCTTGCAGCTTCAACTCAATTCCGTCTGAGGTGGCTGTGCCAGTTCCACTACCTTTGAGTGACAAAGATGCTGTAGTGCTACTGCCTTGAATGTGAAGTTCGTGTGCAGGTGCCGCAGTGCCGATGCCGACATTTGCATCTAGCACGATGTCACCATTGCCATTAGGGTCGAGGGTAATGTCACCATTAATAGAAGGGCTCTGGATAGAGTCTACTTTAAGTATTCCTGTCATTTATTCCTCCAGTGCCGTCAAGCGCGTTTCAATGTCAGCCAAGCGTTGCTCTGTTGCTGCGCCGATGAACGCCAGTAACTCAGCATAACGGATGCCAAGCATTGTTTTCTGCGTTGCGCCTTCTGGTGCTTCGTCAGCAGTGTTATACACTTTAGTGTGTGTCTGCTCTGCACCGTCATCATCGGTGTATGTTTCATCAGCTTCCCACCAAGTATCACTGCACCAGAACGCATACTTGCTTGCGTCAAGACCAGCGTCAGACATTGCTGTCTGTACCTCTTGTGCAATCACACCTGTGTGTGTACGAGCCGTATCGCCTTCGGCTGCTACTTTTGAACGGAACTTATAGGTTTTAAAAAGTGCGCTAATTGCTTTGGCAGCAGTAATCTCTGCACTTGTTAAGCTACTAATGTTTTGTTTTTCGGTTTCATCCGATGTTTGAATGGTGGGGTTAGTAGCATACAGGTTTGCAAAACGGGCAGAACCAGCACCCAAATCTATGTTACCATTGTTGTTTGCGCCGCTTTTTCGGGGTAAAATATTTCCCTCACCAAAAGTCAAACCAGAGTGATTGGTGCTTGTGCAATCTATACTGAGATTGTCACCATCAGTTACTTTAAACTCTGAAATCTTTGCAGTGTCTTTATAGAGTTGTACTATTGTGCCGTCACTTGATTTTCTCACAACAATAAGCGGACCATTACCATCCGCCGTAGCCCAAAGGCTGCCGTTGCCTTTAGCCTCGACGCCTACACTTTGGTAATTCGTGGAGGTCTTTCCCACCATTAATATGCCGCTGTTGTCCACTCTGAGGCGTTCGGAACCGTTGTTTGAAATGCGAACATTGCCCGCACCCAAGTTGTTGATAACGGTATCCTCACCAGCTTTAGTGATGCCCAGCGTTCCATCGTTTCCGCTAATATCCGTGTCAGCCAGCACATAGCTTGGCTGTGAACCAGCAACCACGACGGATGGTGCGTTACTGCCGCTAACGTAATCTGTGTATGTGGCTGGCGTGGTTGTGCCAACACCTACCTCACCTGACGCAATGATAGTATTTCCCGTACCATCAGGATCAAGAGTAATATTACCATTAGTAGCAGCACTCTCAATAGAGTTTACTTTAAGTATTCCTGCCATTGTTTCCTCCTTATCCTATTAAATATCCTGAAAAAGCAGTTTCTTTGCCAATGTGCCATCCGACTATTTCAGAAAAAATATCTACTGTGTCATTTGCAGCACAAACAATTACGCCTGACGTAGAACTTTGTATGTAATTACTGCCAGAACCAAAATGATAAGCTCTGTATTTTTCTCCGCTTGAGCTTGAGCCACTTCCATTTAGTCTAATAAAAGCTGCACCTGATTGGTTTTGAGCGTTGTTATAAAGACCATTAAATGAAAAGAAATAACTTCCGGCTACCGGACAAGTAAACACTCCTGTGCTTGCATCGTAATGATTGCCTATATTATACATAACATCGTTAAACTTTAAAACTGTGTTTGCAGTATCAGTACCACCACTGCTACTAGTATTTGATAGCTGGCGAACACCAAAAGCTGGACGATCTGGCATAAGAACTTGATTGCCGTTAGTTTTAGGCCTAAGTTCGTCTACAAATAATTTACTCATATCACACCACCGTAAATGTGCCGTTGACAGTCAACGTAGCTGCAAGTGTAAATGGTCCTGCTACAAGAGCGTTCTCACCACTAGCAATCGTTGCATTATCTGTAAGGCTGTTAGGGTTAACCCGAATATTCGCTACGCCACCACGGCTAATAGTGCTACTAAGTTTTGCAGTTCCAACGGAACCATCTGTAGGTACTACACTGTTACCTACCTCACCTAACGCAAGAATGTAATCAATGCTGTCAGATGACGATAGGTTAGATGCAAATATAATATTACTGCCACTTACACTGTAAGCGTCATTAGGTGCTTGTGTTACACCGTTAAGTGATACAATCAGGGTTTCTGCTGTAGCTGGCTTAAATGCTGCACCGTTATAAGCAAGCGCATAAGTAGCTGTAGCAGATGCCGTGATTGCATCTAATTTTTTAAATTGACCCGCATCAGGGGCTTTACCAATATAAGGCATATTATCCTCCTTCTGCTGGTGCTATTGTTAATTCTCCGGCCTCAACTTGACGCATAATTTCTGCGTAGTGACGGTTGGCTGGGTCACACGGCACTTGCATCTGAACGCCGTCGATAGTGCATTTAATCGTGGCGCTAGCCTCTGATGTGTACTGGGCGTTTGTGATTGTCATTTCATCCATTGCTATAACTCCGCATCGAACTGGACTTTAGCCGACGCATTTGTTGAACGTACCAACCCTGCTTGTCCTGCCGTGCCAGACGCCTCTGAATTGTTATATGCGCTATACTGTTCTGTGCTGCCGTTTTCAAACGTGATGCTGTTGATTGCATCAGAGCCTCCATTTCTATAAATGGTGTAGTAGCCTGTACCTGCCGTATCAATGCCGGTGGGCGTGGCTCTCATTGTTGTTGGGTAGCGGAGCATAAAGCTGGCGTGTGCCGCAGTGTAATACCACGCAACACCAATCTCTTTTGTACTGCCTTCAAGGAACTTGAAGTAGTACCTCTGACACCTAGCCAACTCATCGCCAAATGACCGATGCTCAAACGGCGTGGCTACCTCGCCTACTTCCACTTGCCAGCCAGTTATCTCTAGGGTTCGGTTTGTGCTGTCAAAAAATGAGGTGGCGTTATCCACAATTCTTTGATTGGTTGCCGTGTGCCATACATTGCTTGTGTGAGTGCCACCACTATATGTGGAACCAGCATGAATCCAGATGTTACATTGAAAAGAGTGGTTGTTATCGTCGTCTAAAGTTCCTGTGGTGTCTCCCACAAAAGTCTTTGTCACTCTTGTCCAGCTTGTCGTAACGGAAAATGCTTGACTGTTTAATCTTCCATTATCTGCATCAGCCAGTTCTAAAGTGTATGTAGCGTTTGCATTTCCTTTTACATAAAAAGAAACAGTCACAGGTTCAGCACTAGATGTACCCTTTTTAAGTTGTTGTAAATTTTGTCCTTCAAATCTTTGTTGAACTAAAAAATACTCACCTGCGGCTGTAGAGGTATCAGCAGTAGTGCAATCAAATTTCATGCAGTTAGCAAATCCGGGCAAATCAGTTACAGCAGATTGCGACATGGTTAGTGCGCCCTGAGTGTTAAAAGCAATTCGGTATCTATCCAAATTGTGATATCCATTTGAACCAGCAGCGCCTACTCCTGTAGATGTCGTTCCTCGCTGCGCTATTTGCATAGCACCGTTGACAACTAAATTTCTAACTCCAAGATTACTATCATTAACTATTTTATCAGGGGTAATAGCATCATTAGCTATACTAGCTGTTTTAATTGTACTTAATGCCATACTATACTCCTTGTGAGTCTACATGAGCCTCATATGCTGTCTTAATTGCACTAGTCCACACGGCATTACAGACAGCTTGTACGCTGGCATCCTCGCCAGAGATGTCGGTATCGCCCCATGTGTCGCCAGACTTAGTGCGGGGGTGCAGAACGTGCCGGTGATAAGTGCGGCTGATTTCGTCGCCGTCATCCTTGACGACGGTTGCTTTGCGAACTTGCACGGCTTTGTACGGCCCACGAACTTCGCAATCGTATTCAAATTCTTTTGTCAGTGCCATTGTTTACTCCTTCTAAGTTTATCGTCGCATGGCTGCGACCTGTCCAACCCACACCGGCTGGTGGGGTTATGTTGTTTGATAGGTAAAGCTAAACGCCCATCCGTATGTGCTGCCGTTTGATGCAGTAAGTGAATTACCGGCTACATCTCTAATACCCGCAGTAGCAGTTGCGCCACTTTGTACGAATGTCATCCACGCCGTTCCAAAGGAATACCATTCTTTGAGGAAAATTGAGAGGTAGTTTCCGTCAGCCAGTGCAAAAGGTAAGCCCTGAATTGAACCCATAGTTGTGCCGGACTGAACGTAATACATAGTTACTTGTACGTTGACCAAATTTCCTATTTTTGTGTACACACCAAGCTGCTGACCATAACTACTGGCTGTTGTAATCGTTGGCGTAAACGTACCCTCCTCATAATCATCCAGCGCATTTGCCGCCGCCGTGTCGCCGTTGAAGGTGAGGCCACCGCCAGCAAGGATACGCATACGTTCAGTGTTGCCAGTACCAAACCGCAACTCACCGCTTTCGCAGTTTGAGATGGCTGCACTCGTACCTTGCAGGGTAAGACCCAAACCTCTGTTTGCGCCAGATGCAGGGTCAGTGAGTTTCAGCGATGCGCCGTCACCATCATTAACGTGAAGCACTGTTCCGCTAGAACTTACAGACAATCCAGCAAGGCTGCTGTCAATAGTCGGGCTGGTCGTACCCACGCCCACACGGTTATTAGCCGCATCGACATGCAGCGTGTCGGTGTCAACGGTCAAGTCGCCGGTAATTTCAATATTAGTATCTAGCTTAGCAGATGTAACACTTCCATCTGGTGGTGTAGTAGTTTGGATAGCTTTACCCTGAAACACCACATAAAAGTCATCAGTGCTTTCTACATTACCTGTCATAGTAAGTGCAGTACCGCTTACTGTATAAGCCACTCCAGGTTCTTGTCTTACGTTATTAACAAACACTTCTATTTCATTAGCATTAGCTACTGGATGCGACAGAGTATAAGCTGTCCCTCCATTGCCTGTAATAACTTGTTTATCTACAGAAGAATATGCTTCGGAGGATTGATTTCCAATGTATCCCATGCTATCCTCCTTATGTGCTAATTGCGTCTACAGCAGATACCCATACATCAAGCGAAGATGCTGTGTCTGATTTTACAAACAACCGATCACCTGATTGTACTACAATTTTTGCGCCACCGTCCATAACTTGAAGTGCGCCACCTGCTGCAATCGGTGCTTGTTTAATAAGGTAATAATCATTACCACCATTTTGAATATAACAATCTACAAGAATAGATTGAGTAGTTGTATTAGTCATATGAATGCCTACAAGCGTATCATATGAATCAAAGTTAGCCCCATCAGGAATGTCAACAGCGCTTGTGCCTATGTTCCTTTCGGCGTATCGTCTAAAATTTTGTGCCATTAGAATCTCCTATAGGGCAATTGACATTGCAATTGCAAAGCCGTTTGTTGCATACGATGAGAGGTCTTGTTGTGCAATTGATTGCCATGTGCCTACTGGTGAGCCTGTACCTGATGGTGCTACTTGACAATAACGAACAGCGTTAAGCGTTGTGTTATAATATAAGTCACCTACAGTCACAGTTTTACCTGCGGCTTCATGTGCATTTTCTGCTGCTGCATCATCTGCATAGTTACCATAATATTTTTCATCAAAGTTAGCTACACTACTAGCTGCTTGGTCTGCCCAATACTTAGCAGAATAAAGCGCTGAACCGCCTGAACCTGTAACTGGTGTTGCTATTGCAAAACTGTTACCGCCACCCAAAGCCCATTGTTTAGCAGAGCCATTAGTGTTACCAGACTGTGTGCCAATAGCATACTCTTTAGCAGAGTATTCAGTGTTATCAGCTGTAGTTGTAGTTTCAGTTGCCCAATCTTTAGCGTTACCAGCACCTGAAGTGTGGTCTACGCCTGTGCCTCCAGTTGCCCATGCTTTAGCCGAGTAGCCTTCACCTGTAACTGCTTCACCGTTTGTTTTTTGCGCCCATGCCTCTGCTTCATCTTCAGAACCTTGTGCATCTGTAGCTGAACTTGCAGCTGCAGTAGCTGAATTACTAGCATTTGTAGCTTGAGTACTTGCTGTTGTTGCGCTAGTTGCCGCATTAGCAGCTTGCGTAGATGCTGTTGACGCACTTCCCGCACTAGCTGTTGCTGAGTTAGCTGAAGCTGTAGCACTATTAGCACTATTGGTTGCTGAAGTAGCTGCATTAGTTTCAGAAGTAGCTGCAGCTGTAGCTGAATTAGCTGAAGCTGTTGCACTACTAGCACTAGCAGTTGCACTATTGGCACTTGCTGTAGCTGAAGTTGTTGCACTGTTAGCAGAACCAGTTGCTGAAGTAGCACTTGATGCTGCTGAAGTTGCAGAGTTAGCTGCTGCAGTTTGTGAAGCCGCCGCATTTGTAGCTGAAGTACTTGCTTCTGCCGCTTTAGTTGTTGCCGTTGCTGCATCAGCTGCTGTAGTTGAAGCAGAATTTGCCGCCGCTGTAGCAGAGTTTGCACTAGCAGTAGCTGAAGTTGCACTTGCTGTAGCACTAGTTGCTGCATTTGTTTCTGATGTAGCCGCATTAGTTGCACTAGTAGCCGCTGCTGTTTCAGAAGCTTTAGCATTAGTTGCTGCAGTTTCAGCTGCAAGAACATCTGCACCTACAATATCAGGAATACCATCAATAAGTGTATCTGTAAACAAACCGCCATTTGCAGCATTGTCTGTTGCGCCTGTAAACTGTCCAGGCCTTGCTGGTGTTGTCATTAAATTAACCCTCGCCCGTTAAAGTTTATTTGTAAGTTACCACCAGATGCATTCCTTTTATCATCTTCATCATTAACTTCTGCAATTTCTTGATAAAACATTTGACCATATTTTTTAGCTTGATCATCTTCTTGAAGATAAGAAAAAATTTCGCCTAATGCACCAAATAAAAGTATACGTTCATTTTCATCGCGTAACCAATTAGGTGTTGCTGTACCAATATAATAAGTAGCAGTTACTGTACCACCTGCATCTGCTGCTTGTGCAGCTGATTGAGTAGCATAAGCTGTTGTGCCTGTATTGCTATTAAAGTACAATTGTTTAGAATTAGCTACACCTGATCCTGCGCCTGTTGTTGTAAGAAATCCAGCATTATAGTTAAGCACTGTTACTGAATAAACAGCATCAAGTGCTGGTAATCTACGGTAATAATAAAGTTCTATTGTATTAGCTTGATTTTGTGCATTTCCGCTTCCAAATCCAGGCGATAAAAATAAAACGTTTTGTTGTCTTGCCCAATAATTATTATTAGAATATTTTTCTGCTGTAGTATCATTAAATGTTCTAATGTCTACTTTTTCATTAAATACTCGTGTTGTAAGACCATTTGAATCTACTTCTCTAATTTGAATAAATTCAATAAGGTCATACGGTAATTGTAACTCTGTAATTGATTCTTGATTACTAGTTGCTGCTGTTGTAGCTGTTGTTAACAAAGACTTTTCATAGATTGCTACATTTTCTAATGGTGGAACTCTTAAAGTTCGATAAGCTTTGTCAGCCGCATACTTAAGACTATCTTGAATAATTGCATCGCTAACTACTTCTTCATCTCTGTTACACCAATCTCGCACTAACGCCACTAGCTGAGTATATGTTCTTGCCATGTGTGGCCTCCCATTAAGTGTTAATTAACAGATCAGGATACTCAGTAATTAAAATAGTTCTTAGCTTTTTCATGTTATTAGAATCTTGCATAAACATTGGATCATGCAAATCAAGATGATGTTCTTGCAAAATTTTAATTGCTACAATATCTGGTATTGTTGCCATTTTGCGATAACCTTGTTTGGTTTTACCATAATAGTTTTGAAAATCTCTTTCTTGTTTAACATGATCTTTATAAGCTGAAATATCTTGAACTGCTTGCCAATCACCTGTTTCAAGATCAAAGCCAGCATTAATACCTTTTTCGCTTCCAACAGTACTACTGTGAAATTTAAAATCTGTTTCTTTACTCATTTGTCCTCACTCCAAATTATGCGGGTTCTGTATAAGCCACAAAACGACCTGACTTTCCAATGTATCCTAATTCAGCACCTGTGGGAGCTGCTGTAGGATTTCCGTTAGTTGCTACGTTAGGTGTATTAATATCAAGGTGTGTAAGCTTATAACCACCGCTAGCAACTGCTGCAGTGCGCCATACACATGTTTCTGCGGGGTAAGTATTCCCGTTTGCTGTTCTAATAACTAGCATTTACTGTACTCCTATTTTCCTAAAAATTTAGCTAAACTGCTATATGTTTTTGGTTTACGTTCTGGCATAGGTCCAGACCGAACCACTGTTTTACGACCACGAGGATCGGTGCTTGTTACATAACTATTGCCGCTAGTAACTGCATTACCTACAAAATCAAGTGCATCATCGCGAATATTAGCTGCATCTTCAGCAGCTTGTGCTTGCCGTTCCATCATTGCTAAATCCGCAGAACCATCATTCATTTCAAATACTTCATTTTGTAAAGGCGCTAAAGGATAACGTCTTTCTCTTGCAGTGCGTGCAACAAAACCTTCTTGTCCTGCATCACGTAATGCTTGCATTGCTGCTGCATTAGCTGATCCTGTACCACCGTAAATTTTGTCTAACTCTTCACGATCATTAGTTCCTGTGCGCGGAAAAATATTTCCTTTAGGTCCATAACCAGTATTGCGATTATTGTTTGGATTAATAGTAGGCATAGACCTTACGCTAATATCATTGCTTCGATCAATTACTACAGTTGGTACAAAGTCACCTGATTTAATAGCATCTGCAAGTTCTTTAGGCATGTTTACATTGCCACTTCGCATATGGGTTTCGTACATTGCTTGAAGTGCAGCATTGCGAATAGTTTTTTGAGCGTCTTTAGCCAATGGTCCTGTATTTGTTTTTAAGGCTTTGTCCCGTCCTTCAGCCATAGCTACCTCCCTTTATAAATCATGCCACCTGCAGATTTATATTCTGGATCCATTTTCATAGTACCGCCGCCATAATTATAAGTTGGCTTTTTCTTTTTATTGTTTGCTTGAGGTTGTGTAGATCCCATCATACGATTTGAACCACCACCTGCTCCTGGTTCTTGATTATCTTTTGCTTTAACTACAATTGGCATTTAATTCTCCTATAGTAAGAATAGGGGAGACCCATTAGAGCCTCCCCTAAATAGCCTTAGCTAAGGCCGTAAATTGCACCACAACCAAGCGGATTGCGTACTTCAAGAGTACACTCTTCGACCATCATACCTTTGGTCGAGTCGCCTTGCTGACCTACGTCAACCTCAGTCAGAGGACGCAGATATGCAGTAGCAAACCACATTGGATCGTAAATAAGCGCAGCAAAGTCTGCTACGTCTACTTTACCGTTTCCAGTAAATGCAGCACCATTGTCGCCTTTAAAGAAATGCTCGTTAGACAGACCCATAATATAGTTAGGAACCACCATAACGTCACCAAAGTCAGACATATATACGTCTACTGACTGGCGAAGCTTGCCGCCTTCGTCAATATTACGTACAACACCTGTGTCTGAAACCATCAGGTCTGAGAAATCACGGCGAAGCTTTGGTGACAACATAACTTTAGTTGCCTTACCACCTTGCTCATAGATCTTTTGCATAACAGAATCAATATCTGTAAGCGCAAGAGTTCCACGAGTAGGAGCAGTTGTACCGCCGTTAATCGAACCACGTACAGTAGCTGTACCATCTGCATCTGTACCAGCGTTAGAAGAAGAAGCCGAAGGAGCTTCAAACTCACCTACAAAGTTACAAGTAAGTGCCGAGTTAATAAAGGCCTGATAGCCACCAGCAGAACGAGCGTTAGCGTTCTGTGAACCAACAGCATTAGATACGTTATAAGAATGAACCATGTCAAACTCAACGTCACGGCGCAGTTCAGTACCACGCTTTTTAAGCTGATAAGCATACTCGTCAGCTACACCAGCTTGGTCTACTGCACGGCGTGTGCCGGATACAGCAATTGTTTTACCATTGATCTGTGTGTAGTTACCAAGACGAGTGCGGTTAGGACCAGATACTGCAAACTTAGCGCCAGTAGCAGGAGTTGCACCTGTACCACCAGAACCATCTGCAGTTGGAGCAATCCAGTCAGTACCTTCGCCAATGCGAGAGTTGCCTGGAGCTTCCAGCTGATCTGTCTGCCATTCGTGATAAAT
>Ga0208767_1003233_pt1 | contig 11960 bp, 8 predicted proteins | sample VirMetDEL_Mar_21_FD_184514 | JGI IMG/M metagenome (GOLD analysis project Ga0208767, IMG submission 184514) | Aqueous microbial communities from the Delaware River and Bay under freshwater to marine salinity gradient to study organic matter... | ecosystem: Environmental > Aquatic > Marine >... | reverse complement strand
GTAGTATATGCGTAATTATCATGTAGATCTTATTAATCAAATTGCAGAATATCGAGATATTAGCGATATTGTTTTATCATATATCGATATGGATTACTGCGAAAAAATACATCGACGACGAAAAGAGGAACAAGATTGTATTAAAAGACGAAGATGGAAACGTAATACTAATAGCTATGATAGCTATAAATTTGCTTCATTGCGTAGATAATTATTTTTTAATTTTTTAGTCTTCTAAAATATAATATTTTAAATATATCATATTTTGTTAAAGGTGTTAATGAAAAAGAGTACATGTTTATAATTTTATTTTTATTTTAAAATCATTTTATAAATTTTTAAATTTTTACGAACATGTACTATTTTTTTTCTGTTCCCTTAACATAGCTTTGCGATTCCGTGCCTTTTCTCTCATGTATTCTCGATAAACTGGGTCGGTATCATATTTAGTTTTCATAATGATTCTACATTTTTCATTATGTTGTTTTTTTAATTCAGGGTCATTTTTGATTACGTCCCAATGTGACATTATATGATTGTATATAATAATATATAAGAAATTCTTATATCTTTTTTCTTACATATTTATAAGAAACTTATATAAGAAATATAATATAATATTTTAAATATGTCATATTTTGTTAAAGGTGTTAATGAAAAAGAGTACATGTTTATAATTTTATTTTTATTTTAAAATCATTTTATAAATTTTTAATTTTTTACGAACATGTACTATTGATAATAAGATATACTTGAATCATATTTATATTTTGGGAAATAACTCTTTACTAACTTTACAAGTTCAGGAAATAATCTTTTATATGTAATAGTATCATAATTTCTAATATCCAAAGTAAATATCTTATTTCTATTTAAAATATATGATGTTTCATTTAGCCCAAGTAGTTTATCTACATCATTACAAAGTTTTTTAAGTTTAGTTTCCATTTCAAATAAATCCTTTCTTTCCTTTTCCTGTTTTTTTCGTTCTTTTTCCTTTTCATAAGCGATTTGGATTTGTCTTAACCTTTCTTGTTCTAATCTTTCTTGTCTTTTACATTCAATAGCAAATGCTCTTTCTTCTGCTTCAATTCTTATCTGTTCCATTTTTTTAATACATTCAAAACAAGTCCATTTCCTATTACAATCAAAATTAATTACAATTTCATTATTTACACTTTGTTTTATTTTTTCATTCAATAATTCATCGTTAAACTGCTTTGTATTTATTTCGCACCATTCAATATCATCTGGTCTGTTTTCCTCATTTGTTTCATTACTACTATATATCTCAATAATACTTTTTATTGTTTTATCAGGATTTACTAATGCTACATCTGCTACTCTCGTTTCAAATGGGGGGTCTAATCTACATTCAAGGACTATTTCACAATCTCCTTTACAAAAACTATGTATCTTTGTTTTACGACATCTACCGCAACTTCTTTCTATATCCAATATAGCACCATTATCAAGTAATTCTTTTACAACTTCTTTTGCTCTTTTATGTAGTTCTCCTTCATTAGTAATTCTTTCTTTATAATTTTTACAAGTTGAAGATGGATAATGACGGAAGTATTCAAGTTTAAAATCTCCGTTACAAAATATAAGAGGTTCTCTACATCTTATATCACTACACTTGTAATACTGTTGGTCTTCTTTTTTTGCTACAAAAGCACTTATCATACTATTTGTTTTTTCATTCCAAGCTCCACGATACATTAATACTATATAATAGTTTCGCTAAAACCTTATATCTTTTTTCGTCTAAAACATATAAAAGTTTAAGTTTATAAATATATAAAGATAGTAGGATAATGCCTTCAAAAAAATATTACGAACTTTATAAACAAAATGCCGAATATGTAGAAAAAGAAAGACAACGCAAAAATTCTATTAATAGAAACAAATATACCGAAAATGAAGAATATAGGGAAAAAAGAAAAGAATATCAACGAAACTATAATCGTTCTCGTAGGCAAAATCATATTATAGTTTCAGCAAACCAAAGTTTAAGTTTAGATACATTAACATAATAACCTCTTTCATTATTATTTGTTTGTTTTACAAACATATCTTCATATATTTTATTTTTATTTAGACCACCTACGATTGTTCTATTAAAGATAAATAAAAATCTTCTTGATGATAGTCTTATTAAATCAATATTATTATTTTGACAATATCTCTTATAATCATTCCATAACTCTTTATTAGATACAAATATTCTACCATATTCATCTGTTATCTCATTAACATAATCGTAAGCAAATTGTTCCATAAAATCCCATTCTTTTTGTTTATTACATTCTACAAGTTCCTTGTATAGTGATGTTTTAGGTCTTGCCTCGCTAAAAAGCATATTTGGAACTACTGTTTCAATATCATAAGTTTTTAGATATTCGTAGATACATCTAATCGCTTCGTTATTTTTATTTATTGTTTTTTCATAATCTAAAAAATATAACTTATCTAATATTCTTGGATTATTACAATCCATTACACAAAATCTTCGGTCTTTTTCACCAGCATTTACCATATTAAGATTATTAGTATTTATGATATAACTACAATAGTTATTGATTAACATCGTTTCTTTACCTTTCAATTCTACTTCACGCTTGTCATCTGTAATACGAGTTTTAAATATATCTGTATTCGTATAAGTATCCTTTCCTTTCACTTCATTTAAACTGATTAATAGTTTATTCATCTCCGCCGATGAGTGTTTGCCGAATAGTTGATTTGAAGCATCACTAATGTAATTCATATATTTCTCACCTATACATCTCTCAATCGTTTTAATAATCATATTTTTACCTACACCTTCTTCATAAGAATATAATACCATACATACACAACTACGATTATCTGGATGTTGAATTATATTAGCACACCAAGCAATAAAGTAATCTATATACTCCTGATTATCAATACCTCCTAAAAGATTTGTAATAAACTCCTTAAACATATCCACATACATATTATTATTTACATCAAAGTTTTCAGGTAGAGATATTTTCTCCTGATTAAAACCACGCCAAGTGTTATAATCTTCATTATCATAATCATCACTCGGTATAAATTGTAATGTATTATAAAGTCTAATGTTTTCATCATTAATCCATTTTAGAATAAAACTTATACTTTTACCTTCTACGATAGTTTTTTTATGACGATATGATGAAGTCAATTGAGTTTCATTTTGGAACTCCAAATTACCATTTTTTAGAATAGTTATATAAATTGATGGGTGAATTATTTTTAAATGTGTCTTCTCAAACTCTTCTTTATCTTTATAGTATGTTGTTTCTTCTTTATTTTCTTCAACTGGGTCGTTAAACTTTGATAAGTCAATAATATCTTTCATTTCTTTTACGACGATATTCATATCATAATCTGTCTTATCTTTTAAGTACTTTTTTAATTCTGGTAAGATTTCTGGTGTAAGTTCCTTGTCTTTCCTTACCATAAAACCATCAAATACAAGTACATCAACATTATATCCTTTTTCAATCATAAATGCTACGGCATTTATAAGTAATTGATGTTCTAATCTACATAGTAGAATATTTATCATAGTTCCTTCTGGGTTAAACTCTTTTCTACGAACTATTTTTTTGTATTCTTCATTATTTATAATACATATTTGTTTGTGGATTGATACGATTTCTTTTTTTAACTTCCCTAAAAATGTATCAGGTTGTTTATTTATTTTCCAATTACCACCTGACCCTCCATTCATAATACCAAGTATTATATGTTTAGATGTATCCCTTGATATATTATTGCTTTCATTTACTTCTTTTAAAACTTCTTCCCTATTATTGATATAATGATCTAATACATCGCATCTTATATTATTCTTTCTACAATATTGAGATAGTAATTGTGGGTGACAATTTTCAAAATCTACATCAATATAAGTAGGGTGTGCTAATGTATTTCTAATTTCACGAGGCATACTTGCGAGAGATGGAGTAGTTGTAAATAGTCTGCCGTGATTTTTAAGAGTTTTAGAGAAGGAATACTTTGTATGTACTACATTACCTTTTACTTTTAGAAGTTTCTTTAAAGGTGCTATTGGACTATATCCTGTTTCAAGTTCATAATCCTTAATTCTCTTCTGCCTTTCTTCTGGTAGTGTTTTAAATATTTCAGGATAGTTTTGTACTATCTTATAAACATCTCCTATGTTGATATATTCAGTATAGGTCTTTGCCTCTAATTCTTTTAAGTTCTCCATATATATTATTATTATATTTAAAATGTCTTATTCCTTTATATGTTTTTAGCGAAAAAAGAGAAAAATGTGCAAGACTTGCAAAATCTGTATCTGCCCATTACATTTTTTTTCAGGGGCTAAAATATAACCTTGATTTCTCCATATTTTTTATAAGTTTGTATAAGTTTGTATAACCAAATTATAAGTCTTTTTAGTATTAAATACAAACATACTATATATTATTATATATTATAATAAAATAAAGAAAAGAAAAATGTTAAAATGATTACAAAACAAAAAAAAAATATAGTAATCCTATAACGATTTAAAATACCCCCCTCACTTAGTAAGTTTGTCATCTTTGTATTTGCTATTAATAAACACCTAATAAATAATCGAAACTTGTATTAGGTTTTCGTGTAAATTCCATAACGTAATACACACCTCGCCACTTTTTAATAAAACAGCTTGTAACCTTATTTAAAAATAAATTTTGTTCGTTTAAAGCCATCATTCTCTTCGGTGTAATGCTATTATAACAGGCACTACTGGCTAAAAATACAATTTTTCGTATATACTGCTTTTCAGCAAAAAACATAAGTATATTATAAAAGTCATTTTTTCGAATTCTAAGTGATTCTCCTAGATCAAAAGGCGGATTACTTATAATAACTGATGGTTTTATACCTTCATAATCAAAATCTCTAAAATCTAATCCATCTTTAATCTCGCATCTGTATTTAACTAATTCATCAGGGAAATTTTTATAAAATCCATCTTCACCGCTAAACGGCTCTAATAAAATATCATCATTCTCAAATGATATATTACTTATAATGTCTTTACATAACTCTTCAGGGGACTGATGAAAGGCGTACAAAGCAAAAAGATGATTATTATTCATATCTATAATATTACTATAAAATAAAAATAGTACATGTTTATAAAAATTTAAAAATTTATAAAAAGATTTTAAAATAAAAATAATTTCTCGAACATGTACTATTTTAATTATCATCTATTTCTTCAATACACATTTCAATATTCATTTTAGCAGTATTAATACCATTACCATTTTCATCAGTAATCATTAAAACAAACTCTGTTATATCTTGTGGGACAATTTCTAAAGCTACATTATCAATCATCATCGAACTTTTACCATTAAAGCTTCTAGTTAAAATAGTGGGTATAGCATTTTGATCACTATTATAATAATTACCAATATTAAATTTAACACCATCTAATTTAAAAGTCCATACCGCATCAGTTGTTATATTAGCGGATACACTATCTATTTTAAGATAACTGGGCTTGGTGATACTAATTGAATTAAATCCTCGATATGTGAAGCTTGTTTTTTCAGGATTAGCTATACCATCATCGGTATTTAATATGATTTTGTTATATTCTAATTTCTTTGCTAAATAACTCATTTCTATATATAGTTAAGATATTTTTAAACTAATTATAAAATCGCTAAGTTGATTTAATCCTTGATTAACTTTTAATTCCATATTTTGGATAATTTGAGGTTCTAATTCAACTATTTTATTATCTTTTAATCTATCATCATCATTTACTTGAATATTTTTATCATATATTAATAAATCATTTGAGGCATCACTTCTCATAATAGTATTAGGATTAAATAATAATCCCGATAATTCAATTTTATAATTATTAGTTAAGTCATATTGATTTACATCATTAAAAACAGCATTAACAGTAAATTTAGTAGGTAATACTAATTCTTGTCCTTGTGCTGTTGGTCGTAGATTTTTTTTATCAATAATAATAACATCATTTACTTCATAACCAAAGCCTTGTGCTTCATAACCATCATATTGAATACTTATGGGACTACCTACATTATCTGATGTTTTAAAATTTATTATTAAACCTTGTCCCATATCAACATTAGGAGTTGAAACATTATAAAATTCTGCATTATCAGGTGGCCCTGCCGTCCAAGCGAGATTAAATGAACTAACTTTACCTTCTTTGTATTTTGATTTAATTTTTCCATTTTTAACACTATTAATATTTAAGCGTAATTCCATATCTCCTTCACTTCTTAATTGAGTAGGGAAAGCATTTTTATTTAATATTACATAATCACCACTTTGATAATTTTTACCTGTTTCCATCACTCGACCAATTTCTAAAAATATACCTTCGCTGTTCCAATATATTAAAAATATTTTACATCCTGAACCTTGACTTAAACCACCTTGTGAATTATAAACAGTACATATTGTTGTATCATCTAAATCTATTTCAAACTCCAAAGAATAATACCAAGTAGCTAATGTTAAAGCAGAATAAGAACCCGCAGATACTTGAATACCTGATAATGTTATTAATCCATCATCATATACCGATTGAACGCCGTCATTAATTCTATTTATAGATTGTAATGATAATGTTTCTTTTTCTTTTAGTATTATTGGTTTAGTTAGATAATATTTAAAATTAGTTCTGTCGTTATTAATTTCGTTTGCTTCTCGTGTGTTTAAAATCAAATTTTTTATCATCTTAATAATATTATAGATTATTTTTTATTATGATATTCTTTTTAATGTAAAACTGCTCCCATTAGTCCCAATAGTTATATAAGACGAGTCACATGTTTCAAACCACGCCGTGGCGACTTGCTGACCTTGTGTTAAATATCTTATTATTGTACCAGCATTACCTCTACTACCCCTTAAACCACTATCAAAACGAATATATGAACCACATATATAATCCTCGTTGCTATATACCCCGTTAATAGCAAGGGCACTGATAATACTACCTCTGTCCGCTGTGATATTACTAAAATAATTTACAATATGTATTTCATAATAACCGCTTACAGGCACTTCTATCCCATTTGTTCCAAGAGTAAAACCACCTTCATTAATTAAAAATGAACTATTGAACTGATTTTGTTTATAAACCCAAGTACTACTTTCTGCTAAATTACCAAGACTTTCATATTGTGCTTTACAAAGATATAACTTATTAGAGTTTATTGATGAACCGTCACTAAAATTGATGCTGTTATTAATATTTATATCACCTGAACTATCAACAACAAGACTGTCCTGTGGTGCGTTGTACGACATCTTAAATATTGTTCTTTCTGCTGTTGTGGTGTCGTCGCCATAATCACTCCAGCACATATTAAATTGGGTGTCATAGTGTAAAGTCATATTTCTAACGCCACCAGTTCCATTATTTTTTGCTATTCTCAAATATCCGTAACTTTCTAAATTAACATCACCTATATAAATAAAAGTATCTGCTTTGATATTACCTAATACTTCTAATTCATAAACAGGCAATCTTGGAGCCTGCATTCCAATACCTACAAATCCTCCTTCTGAAAACCTTATAGGCATCGAATTAATAAAAGTACTATCTTGGAATACTATTTGGTCGGTGTGAATATCATTTTGATTCCATATTGTAGTTGAAAAAATAGTATGAGTTGATAATTCATTAGGTCTTGCCGTTCCTGCATAAACAATACCAGTTTGTGGATATGGAGCATCAAACCAATAAGTATTCGGTATTGTAGGTTTATTCGTCAAATCATCATAACTAATTGTAGCACTTTTAAGAATAGTTCCATCTTGAAAATAAATTCCCCTATCTGCTTCGGTAAATACTACATTTCCTGAATACAAATATAAAGACCCAGTTAAATCCACGCCATGAGCGGTAATATCACCAGTACAAGTAAGATTAGTTGTAAATATGCTACGATTAGTTGTATTTAAATCGTAATCACCTTGATAAGTTAAATAATTATGTACTTCATTATAAAACCACCACCAAGGCGGTAGATTATATAAATCATAATAATTGTTAGTAAAAGCAACTGTTGCAAATGTCGGGACATCAGTTAAATCATTATAACTACCACTAAAATCTCCGCCACCTCCACCACCACCAGTAGGGACATCTGTTAAGTCATTATAAGAACCACTAAATAATGTTGGAAGATTTAATAAGTCATTATAATTACCTGTTGTAGCCACAGTAGCGAATGAAGGCCGATTAGTTAAATCTAAATAACTACCGCTAAATGCTGTTGATGCTAATTGATAAATCGTCAAATCTGGTTTATTATCTAAATCGGGATAACTACCACTAAACAATACAGGTTTATTAACTAAATCACCATAGTTACCTGTATTAGCTACTACTGAGAAAGATGGTACATTTGTCAGGTCTAAATAACTACCGCTAAATGCTGTTGAAGAAAGCTGATATATAGTTAAATCTGGCTTATTTGTTAAATCAGTATAACTACCACTAAATAAAGTTGGTGTATTTGTCAGGTCTAAATATGAACCTGAAAAAGCTGTTGATGCTAATTGGTATATACTCAAATCAGGTTTATTAGTTAAATCAGTATAACTACCACTAAATAAAGTTGGTGTATTTGTCAGGTCTAAATATGAACCTGAAAATGCTGTCGATGCTAATTGGTAGATGGTTAAATCAGGTTTATTTAATAAAGCGTTATAATCCGCAGGAAATAGTGAAGGGATATTAACAAGGTCGGTATAATAACCGCTAAATGCTGAGGATTGTAATTGGTATATACTCAAATCAGGCTTACTTGTAAGGTCAGTATAACTACCTGAAAATAATGTAGGGGTATTTGTCAGGTCTAAATAACTACCACTAAATAATGTAGGTTTATTAGTCAGGTCTAAATATGAACCTGAAAATGCTGTTGATGCTAATTGATATATGCTAAAATCAGGTTTATTAGTTAAATCGGTATAACTTCCACTAAATAAAGTTGGTGTATTTGTCAGGTCTAAATATGAACCGCTAAATGCTGATGATATTAATTGATAAACACTTAAATCAGGGGTATTCGTTAAATCGGTATAACTACCGCTAAACAAAGTAGGTAAATTAATAAGATTGTTATAATCTATTGGGTCGCTTTTCAATTGGTATAAATCTAAATTAGCACTTGTGATAAAGTTTTCAATATCAGTTGCTACTAGATATTCAAAAGCATCTACCTCAGCTTTGGTATAATAATTTATTAAATCTGTTGTCGTTTGTGATAATGTTATTAAATCATTAACTTCGGTTCTCGTATATGTTTCATTTTTAAGATAATGGTTTGCAGTTCTACCTACCTTTGTACTCAAATGGTTTTCGTGTATTCTGTCACTAATTACATTATTAATCATCGGTTCAATAAATATATAATAATTTTGTCCTTGAAAGAATATGTATCGTGCTGAACTGATATTAAAAGAATACGACCAATCATAAGCAGTATATTCAGTCATAGTAAATTTCGCTCTCCAAGTTGTAGGATTATCAAACTCGGCATTATCAAAAAATACATTAGTGATATACAAAGTAAGATTAGGTGGATTAGCAATATAATTAAATCTAATTGTAAAAATATCATTAGCAGGGACTGGTAATAACCATTTATACCTTTGTGTTCCATAATCATATACAAAAGAACCTTGATTAACTCCTGCTGCTTCACTTTCGCTATATAATTCTTCATTAAGATAATAATTATAAACTGGGTTAAAATCTGGAATTGAACCAATATAAAATTCTATATTTTGCTCATATTTTTCAAACCATTGACTTTCACTCTCTTCATATAACCTATCTACAAACCATGAAGGAGCAAGTGTTGGCTTATTAGTCAAGTTATTATAATTTCCATCAAATATTGTAGGTTTATTAGTCAAGTCATTATAATTACCACTAAATGCACTACTAGATAATTGGTATATACTCAAATCGGGTTTATTTGTAAGATTATTATAATTACCATTAAAAGCAGTACTAGCTAATTGGTATATACTCAAATTAGGTTTATTAGTCAAGTGATTATAATTACCACTAAATGCACTACTAGATAATTGATATATACTTAAATCGGGTTTATTAGTCAAGTCATTATAATTACCACTAAACGCACTACTAGCTAATTGATATATACTTAAATCAGGGGTATTTATTAATTCATTATAATCATTTGTTCCTCCTCCTGCTTCAGCATCAAATTGATTAGTAGTAGCATTCCAAGTTAAATTATTACCTGCTGATTGTGCTAATATATTTCTAACATCATTATCATCATAAATATCACTAATAGTTGTAAAACCAGTTATGGTATTATAATAAACATAACCACTTGTAAATAACCCATATAAATTCTGTATATTAGTAGATGCTAAAGATTTCCTCGCATATCCATCGCTACTTTGTGATAATGTTCCTAATTCATCATTAGTCATATTTTCATAAGTTAATTCTCCATCAATTAACAGCCTTTTAAAATCAATAATATCTGCGTGAAATTCTTTACAACTAAAATATCTATCTACCTTTGCGGTTTCGTGGTAATAATTATAATCTCTTACATAATCTAATTTATCTAATTGAGCTTCGGTAATATCTATATCTGCTAAATCTAAAAATCGCCAATTATAATGAGTAATATATAATTTATTTATCGCATTCTCATCACCTATAATAAGAGTTTCATTTGTATCTGTTATACCACTTTGTCCTGTTGATATAAAAAATGGCTCGGTAAAATTAATACTATCAATAGGTAGTTCAGTTATACCTGCTGGTAAATCATCAATACCATCAAAATAACTTGTATTAAAAACTTGTGGGATTGTTATGGTATATTTATTAGCATCAAGATTATTATTTAGTTTATACCATATATCATTAAAAGGTGCTGTATTAAGATTTAATCCAAAATGTAATACCATTTTATTATAAGTAAAAGTATCTAATGAATGCTGTATGTCATCTGTGAATTCTTTAACTTCTTCTCGTGCTATTGTCTTTTGAATAAAAGGATAATATTTAATATTGCTTATGAATGCCGAGCGTTGATTGGGTGTTAAATTATAACCACCGCCACCACCGGTATCAGGATAACCTCCTGAAAATTGAGAATTAAATCTTGGTTTCAAAATCCATTTTTTATTTGTATATGTATAAAGGTCAGGTGATTTATCTAAATCGATTGTAATGGTATTATAAGCGGTGCTATATAATTCTCTTGTATTAACTAATATGGTTTCAACAGGTGTAGTATCAGTAACCTCGTCATATATTTCAAAAACCAATTCTTCATAATAGTTATATAACTCGCTTTCACTTTCAGGTGGATCATGTACCCACCCAGCACTTTGCCATATACCATTAACATAACTCCCTGAATTTCTCATAATTTTATATTCAATATCAATTCTTGATATTTTATAAAGATTACCAGAAGTAAATGTAGGGTATCTTAACTCAACAATACCAAAAGGATTATGAACTCCTGATGAAAAATTACGAAGCATTCCACAGAATAAAGGGTCATTATTAGTGCTTGTATTTATCAATTGGTCTATAACTGATTGTGATACGGTATAAAAAGCTTCTTTAATCCATAAATAAATATCTTCGTTAAATGGTGATGTTGTTAATTGTAATCTTTTAAAACCGGCACTATTTCCATAAGCAGGTGTAGCTTGTGTATATGTAGCAGTAGGATTTAAAAAGTCAGTTAAAAGATTTCTAGTAGTATTTATAGCATAATAGGTTAAATTATATTTACAAAGATGTCTAAAATAAAATCTAAAATTTCGGTAGTAAAAACTCATTTTATTATCATCAGGACTATAATTAAAAACATTAGGACTTTCTTCATATTCTGTAGCAGTTCGCAGTATAT
>Ga0208767_1003231_pt1 | contig 11965 bp, 7 predicted proteins | sample VirMetDEL_Mar_21_FD_184514 | JGI IMG/M metagenome (GOLD analysis project Ga0208767, IMG submission 184514) | Aqueous microbial communities from the Delaware River and Bay under freshwater to marine salinity gradient to study organic matter... | ecosystem: Environmental > Aquatic > Marine >... | reverse complement strand
ACAGACAATTATATGCAGGGGGTGGTATTATGGATGTCACACCTAGAGAAAATTTTGGCTTAGGAAGTAAACTTAAAAAGTTTGTAAGAAAAGTTATACCTAATGAAATAGCAGATGTGGCAGTTAAAGCAGCTCCATTTGTTGCTCCATTTAATCCATTGATTGCAGCAGGTATGGCTGGTTTAGGTGGATTTGATCAATCAGGTAGTTTAAGTAAATCATTACGATCAGGTGCCTTGACTTATGGTTTAGGTAACTTGGCTAGAGTTGTAGGTGGCGCTGGATTTCAAGGAGGCTTAAAGGCCCCTGAAACAGGGAACGGGTTTGGTAGTTACTTTACTTCACCTACGTCAGGTCAACAATTATTTGGTGGTATGACACCATCAACTCCAGCAGTGCCAGACTCTGGTATTGATCAATCACTAATAGGACAAACAGTTCCTGGTGGAGATCCAGGGGTTTATGTTGAACCATTAAATATTGCAGAAGTACCAACAGATCTTTCTAAATTAAAAACAACAGACCTTTTAAAAAAGGTTGTTAGTTTTGATACACCACTTTCTGAAAAGACAGGAGCTATTAAAGAATTAGGTGGTAAAGCATTAAAGGCAATTTACACAACCGATGAAGGCAAATTAGATAAGAATGCATTATTCTCTACGATTGCTGGTGTGGGTTCTTATATAGAAGCTAAAAAAATAGCTGACGAGGCTGGTGTGGGTGATGAATATACAGAAGAAATGTATGAAGCAGACAAAGCTAAGTTTGCGGAACAATATGGTGATTTAACACCAGAAGCTTTTGGATTAAAAGAAGGTGGTAGAGTTAAATTAGAAACTGGTGGAATACCTAGCATCATGTTAGCAAAAAAAGAATATAACTTTATGGACTTAATTGATAAAGAGGGTGAAGATGAATATTACGAAAAGAAGGCAGAAGAATTAGATCGTAAATACAATCCTGAAAGATACAAACAAATTTTACCAAAAGAAAAACCTATGGATAAGTACATGTTAGATGAAGTAATGAGTGAGAGAGGTATGAATACTTTATCAGAAGGAACTAGAGATGATGTTATGAAAATGTATGCTGAAAGAGCATATAAAAAAGGACAAATATCTGAAGATGAATATAGAGAGATTATGGGTTTTAAAGTAGGTGGTAGAGTTGGATACAAGGTTGGAACGACTCCAGTTTATTTAAAAGATTCTTTATTTAAAGATAAAGACTACCTTTCTGCTATGAAAAGCACTGATGAAATTGAAGGAATTTTAAAAGCGCTTTTAGATGAAAAAAGAATTCCTACAGAAAAAGAATATAAAAAAGGAGTTTCATCATATAACGATGCACGAAATAAAATAGATAAATTTACAGAAAAATATCAAGATAAGATAGATAGTTATGATTTAAATAAAGCAGATCCTAAAGATAGATTTCCTATGGAAGTTTTAATTTTAGAAAAAATGATAGAAGATAGAGGTAATGAAATAGATAAAATGGATACGGATGTAGGTGAAATGATTAATAAAATGATTCAATATAAAAACGATAATAGAGTAACCAGAAAACTAGGTTCACCAGAAAAAGGCGAGGAAGGTATTGTATCTTTAGATATAGATATGGGTGATGATGAAGATAATATGATGATGGCTGATGCACCTGGTATTACTTTTACTACATCAGAAAAAAGTTACTTATTTAAAACTTTAGCTGGACAAGGTGGATCTGATAGATCTTTTACAATGCCACAATTATATGGAATATTAAACAATCCAAATTCAGATAAAAATATAGAAGATGCAAAAGCATTAAAAGCTTTTTTAAAAATGAAAGGTTTTGCAACAGGCGGTCGTGTTGGATTAAAAGATGGGTATAGTCCAGGAATAATAAAAAAAGCTAAAAAAAAATGGAACAGTGTTTATGGAAAAGATAAGTGGGGAGAAGAAATTCTTGTAAAAGATTTATATAGTGGCGGTTTTGATGAATTTTTAGATATTTTTACTGGAGAAGCTTATGAAAAAAAAGCAAAAGGTGGTAGAATAGGATATGCAATGGGGACTGAAGTACCTTTGAGAGAAAACCAAGCAGGAGTAAGTGAAATGGACTTTAGAGAAACTGGTGGATTTGTTCCTCCAATTGGTGTAAAAGAGAAGGCAGATGACATTCCTGCAATGTTATCCAATAATGAATTTGTATTTACCGCTGATGCAGTAAGAGCTGCAGGTGGTGGAAGTGTTAATAAAGGTGCACAAAAAATGTATGCATTAATGAAACAATTAGAAGGTAAGGTAGTATAATGGCAGATCCTACAGTAACTATATCAAGACCGGCACCCTATTTAGAAGCGGCAGGTGAAAAATTATTAGGTTTAACTTTAGGAACAGATACAGCTCCTGGTCTTATATCTAAACCAGTTGATACAACTGCATTTGCACCACAAGTCGCGGGCCAAAATGTTTTATCTCAAGCTGCATTACAAGCTGCGGCAACTCAGGCAGGATTAGGTACTTTATCTTTTGATCCAACAACTGGAGCTATTACAGGTGCAGGAGCAGGCACAGGTGTTGCAGGTTATCAACCATTCTTACAACAAGCAGCAGCTTATTCTGGACCACAAGCTTACCAACAATTTATGTCACCTTATCAACAAGAGGTAATAGATACTTCATTAGCTGAATTTGATAAACAAAGAGCAATTGCACAACAACAAATAGGCGCTGGTGCAATTGGTGCAGGTGCATTTGGTGGTGGACGAGAAGGTGTACAACAAGCAGAGTTTGGTGCACAGTCATTACAAGACAGAGCACTATTACAAGCGCAATTATTACAACAAGGATTTGGTCAAGCACAACAAGCCGCTGCTCAAGCGCAACAACAACAAATGGGATTAGCTTCTTTACAACCTAGTTTAGCACAAGCAAACATACAATCATTAGGCGCTGCTGGAACACAAGACTTAGCTTACCAACAAGCTGTTCTTGATGCTCAAGCTCAAGGTGCACAAATGGCTGCTTATGAACCTTACAACAGATTACAGTTTGGTTTATCAGCTGCTGGAGGATTATTGGCTGGTCAACCTCAAGCTTATATGACTTCAACAACTCCAAGTAGCGCAGGAACTGCTAGCCCACTAAGTTCTGCTTTATCAAGTGCTTTTGGTGTTTATGGTTTAGGTAGTTTATTTAGGTAATAGATATGGCGTATAATGTTTTTAAAAGACCTATGTTTAAACGAGGTGGCTCGACTACTGGAACGGGGATCATGTCTCATGTTGAACCTAGAGTAAATGCTGCAAATGGTTTTATGGGTATGAATTTTGGTGTCACTCAAATGCCTTTACAATCTCAAATTGATGCTTTTAAACAAGCAGAAATAAATAGACAACTTAGAAGACAGGAACCTAGTATTTTTGCAGGAGATAGATTTTCAATGCCAGAAAATTATCCAGGGGGTTTTCCAGAATATAGAAAATTTTTAGAAAAACAAAAACAAGAACAAAAAGAATTTGAAAATGTTATAGAAGGTCCAGATTCTGGTATTGCTACAATAAAACCAGGTCAAAGTGCTTTTGATGCAGTGTTTGCTCCTGTAGATTTGGAAATGGCAAAACAAAAAGCAGAAAAACAAAAGTTATTAGAGGATAAACCAGATCCAGGAAAAAATGAACCAGCTTATGAAGGAACTGATATTAAATCAGAAGTAAAAAAAGAATCTGAGATGTTAAGAGAACTATTAAAAGATGATAAGTATTCAAGAGGTGAAGCAGCATTAATAATTGCTGGTGCTCTTGCAGAACCAGGTAGTTTTTCAGATAAAGTTAAAAAAGCTACAGAACTTGCAGCTCCTGTTGCAAGCAAACGTAGAGAAGAAGATAAAGCAATTACTCTTGCTGCTTACAAACTTGCTAAAGAAAAAGAACAACAACAAATTAAAGCAGGGACTTTACCAAAAGAATTACAAATAGTACAAGAACAAGCTAAATTATTAGCTAAAGAAAAAGGAACTACTCAAGCGGAAGAATATAAAAACTTAATACTTCAAGATGCTAATTTAGATATGGCTACGAAAAGAGCAGTAGACACTTTATTAACTCCTCAAGGTATTGGTGAAACCAATAAACTAATAAACACTATTAAGGATGCAAGAAGAAGAAGAGCAGAGGCAGTATCTAAAGGTAAGGACACAGCTAAAATAGATAAAGAATTAGAAGGGTATATGTCTGAATTTGAAACACTTAAAAATACAAAAGGTTTTGCAATTGCTTTCCCACAATATATGAATTTTAAAGAAGGTGGCAGAGTTAAAAGAGCTCTGGGAAGTAGTGAAGATGGAGAAACATCAGATATCATATCTTCACAAGTATCTTTTACACCAGAAACAACTACAAAAGATTCTATGACAGATGAAACTGTTGTAGAAAAACCAGTTGAAAATTTAACTTTTGCAGAACTTAGAGATAGATTACCACCAGAGATAACTGATGACGTAGTACAAATGCTTGCATCAAGTGAAGAAGCATTACAAGATTTTGCATATATCAGAACACAACAAGACATTAATCAATTCAATGTAAAATATGGAGTTAATTTAGTTATACCTCCAACACAGGCATAGGAGCTTTATGGCTTTCGAAGGCTTTGACAAATTCCAAGGATTCTTAAATGAAGATCCACTAGTAGAAGCTCGTGGTAGTGATGTAGGGCTAGGTGATTATATTCTTGATTTACCAAAAGGTGTTTTAAAAGGTGGTAGTCAAGCTATTCAAGGGTTACTACAATTAGGAGCTCTTCCTATAGATTATCTTGCAGATACTAATTTACTTACCAATATAGAAAATCTTTTTGAAAAAATAACTCCAGAAACAAAAACTGCTGTTGGAGATATTACCTCTGTATTAACTCAATTTGGTGTACCAGGATATGCTGCTGTAAGAATAGCAGGAGGTCTATCTAAACTAAAAAATATTAGTCAAATGACTAAATTAAGTTCGCCTGAATTAGGATCGTTTGGTGCTAAAGGTATGGAACTTGTAAAAAGAGGTGGATACTTTGGAGCTATTGGGGGTGTTACTGATTTTGCAGTATCAACACCTGGAACTATATCAACACTATCAGAAGATTTAGGTATATTACCTGAGACAGATTTAGAAGGTTTAAGTGGTAGAGAAAGAGCTGCAGAGATAGCTAAATCAAAAGTTAAGTTTGGTGCTGAAGGAACATTGTTAGGAGCTGGTGTAACATTATTGCCGGTTGCTGGAACATTAGGATTTAAATATGGAATTAAACCGGGTTCACAAGCTATTGGTTATGTTGGAGGTAAAGTATTAAGGACTGTTAACTATCCTGTGCAAAAAGGAATTGAGTTATTAGTTGGAAGTAAAGATAAAAGTTTAATACAAAAAGGTTTTAGTAATCTTGTTGGTAAAGGTGGTTTATCAGAAAAAATTGGAACTAAATCAGGCTTGTCGTCTAGTGAATTAGACAGATATGTTCCTGCTGAGGGTGGTTTTCAATCAGAAATGAAAAGATGGTTTGTTAGATTTAAAGATCAATTTACTTCTCCCGGTCCATTAAGAGGGGAAGTAAAACAGATACAAGTGGATCTTAATACAAAACTAGCTGCAGAGGAAAGAAAATTTAATGATGTGACTAATAGATTAAAAGATAATTACAAAGATATTGTTGAAAATTTTAAAATTAAATTATTTGATCAAGGTGAATCAAAAGTAATGATTCAGTATGAATCTAATAAAGTAAATGACTATATTAAAGCTTCAGTTAAAGGCGATAAAGAAGCTAAAAAAACAATCATAGAGTCTATTGATAAAAGAGTTAGACCTGATGTAATTCGTTTAGGTAAAAGAGTTGCTGATACGGATAAATATTATAAAAAATTTATAAAAGACATAGACTTTGGTAAAGCAATTGCTCAAGATTATGGTTCATATACCTATAAAAATTTAGCAGCTTTTAATAATAAAAATTTTAAATATGATCCCCTTCTTAAAAAAAATGTAGTAAACTTTTTTAAAGACAGGATTAAAGACACTGAATTTTTAAAAAGTGAAGTAATTAAGAAAACTAAAAGTCAACTTGGTGAAGAAATAGATGAGGCCAGCAGTCAATTTAAGGAAGCATTTGAAAAAAATTTAACTAAAGAAGCTGAAGCAGAAGTAATACAAATGAAAGACTCTATAATTACCTCTAGTAGAAGACCAGGCGCTATATTTAATAGTATAAATGATAAAAGATTAATTAAAAAAGGTTTTATTAAAGAGGGAGAACAGTTTCCAGATGTAATAAGAAAATTTTTTAACGTTGAAGAAGGTAATGTAGGTAGAAAAATTAAAGATCCTGTAACAGGCAAAACAGTTGTTAAAGATATTGAATCAACAGATTACGCTAATGCAGCTTTAGATGTTGTTATAGAACAAAATAAACAGATTTATGCTAGAAGAGCTTTTGATAGATTTTTAGATTTAGGTTTAGATCAACCCAATAAACTTGGTTTTATTTTTACAGAAGATCAGGTAAAATCAAAAGGTTTTTCTCAAAGGAGACTTACAAATTTAAAAAATATTGTAATGAGAGATAAGGAGAGATTAGGTCTTTCTGATCTTGCGACAGATAGTAAATTATTTAAAGGTGATTATTATACCACTCCTGAAATTGCAAACGCACTTATTGGACAAAAAGAAATAACGGATAAATTATATACTCTACCTTTTTACAAAGGTTTGATGACCTTAAAAGCTGGAGCTCAAATTTCAAAAACAATTTTTTCACCTGTTACTCAAGTTAGAAACTTTACGACTGCAAGTGTATTTCCATTAGCTAATGGTTTAATTGGTCAAGGTGTAGGTTTTAAGGATGCATGGAGATTGACTGCAGGTGATATATTTGCAGGTGCAAAAACCGATATAGAAAAAATATCACGTATTGAGAGATTAATTGAAAGAAACATTATTGATCAAAACATTAACGTTCAGGAAATTAGAAAAGTATTAGATAAAGCTAAGGATGGTAAAATTTCATTTAATGAAATGATGAAAACTCCACTAGTAAAAACACTAACCGACATCTATCAAGGAGCTGATAACTACTGGAAAATATACACAGATGGTGCATACCAAGGTGCGTTAAGAACTGCATTTGGTAATCCTAATGACATTGTTAAAATGGCTAATGGAACTAAAAAATCAGAGTTAGAAACAAAGTTTTTTAATAATATAAAAGATTGGTATAGAACAGTAGCTAAAGAAGATTATGTTCCTTATAATACATTAACAGGAAAAAATAAAACAGTGGTTGAAGCTTTAGAAGACGTGTCAGCTTACTTGACTGTCAACACGGTTCCAACTTATAGTAAAGTACCACAAATTATTAAAACAATTAGAGATCTACCTTTAGGTAATTTCATTGCATTTCCAGCTGAAATTTTAAGAACAACATCTAATATTATTTCTATAGGTGCAAGAGAACTAACAAGTACAAATCCATTTATTAGACAAATGGGTGCAAGAAGATTATTAGGTGTTTCAACCGTATTAGGTGGTATTGGAACAGTTACACAAAAAACTGCACAATATGTAACAGGTGTAAGTGAAGAAGATATGAGATCTTTTCAAAGATCATTTGCACCTTCTTATCAAAGAAACTCTACACTGATTCCATTAACAGCACCAGATTCAAATGGTAACTTTAAATATTATAATTTTTCTTATTCAAATCCATATGACTCATTAATTACACCAGTTAATGCAGTTTTTAATGCAGTTGCAGATGGAAGATTGAGACAAGACTCTGTAGATGATATTGTTATGACTGCTTTATTTGGAGGTCTTGTCGGAGGTGAAGGAAAAAAAGGAGCAATTACAGAATTTGTATCACCATTTGTTACTGAATCTATTGGTACTGAAAGAGCTGTAGATGTCACTTTAAGAAAAGGAACAGCTGCAAATGGTAAAATTGTATATTATTCAGATGATACAGGTGGTGTTAAGATTGCAAAAAGTATAGATCATATTATCGGTGGTTTAACTCCTGGAGCATTTACATCAGCTCAAAGAATATGGGATGGTGCTACAGGAAGATTTACAGATTATGGTACAGCAAGAGATACTAAATCAGAAATTGCTGCATTGATGTCTGGTGTTAGAATAGAAGAAGCAAAACCATTAGCGAGTATGCCTTTTATTATGACTTCATATAATAGAGATAAACAACAAATAAGATCTAAATTTTCTAGAACAGCTTACAGTGCAAGATCAACACCTGAAAATAAACTAGCTGCATTTAAAACATATGCATTAGAAACATTTAAATCTCAAAATGCTTTATATCAAACAGTTGAAGATGCTAAAACTTTAGGTATTAGTAGAAGTAAATTACAAGATATCTTAGAAGATCGTGTAACAAAAACTGAAGCTGAAAGTATACTAAGAGGAAGATTTAAGGTTCCTATGTATTCTGAATCAGCTTTTAATACTTTATTTGATAGATTAAAAGTAGAAGATCCAGACAGAGCATTTGATATAAGAAGACAAAATGATGCAGTACAACGTATTTTTGATGATGTTAGAAGAAGATTATCTAGAGTTAGATTAGATGAACCCATTGATGAAGTAGATTCTTTTATTGAAGAGATATTAAGTCCTGATGTTCGTGAATTTAGAAGAGAAGACCTAGTTCCACCACAAACAGGCATCCCGGCTCAAGGACCTCAAGTGTCTTTACCTACACAAATCACTGGAACTCCAGTCGCTTCTAATGTATTATCTAATCAACAAAATTTAGGACAGAGATTTAATTTAACAGCACAATTGAGTCCTGAAGAAAAAACACAGTTTTTATTTGGTAATAGGATCGTATAATGGCAGGCATACAAGATTTATTATTTTTACAAAATGAACCTTATGATGTAGAAGATCATTTAGGGACAAGTATACCACAAGATTTAGGATTTATAGGTAGTGCACCAAATATTTTTACACGTACTCCTGTTACTCCTATAGAATATACATCTTATAGTCCTAACGTTGAAATGGAACAAGAACCATCAGGTATTGCAAAATTACTTTCCTTTTTACCTTTTGGAGAAAATTCAATTACGGGAAGATTAATAAGAGCATTACCTCAAGAAAGCCCTGAAATAAGATCAATAAAAAATTTTTATAGAGATCAATATGGTTTAACTGATACGGGACAAGTTGCTTCAGGGATCATGGCTGGATATAATCCAGTATACGGAGGATTATTAAATATGCTTACTGGTGGTAGATTTGGAGAACCTACTCAATTTGGTTTAGCAAATGCTGCACGACAAAGAATTGAAAATATAGCAAAAAGAAGAGCTCCTCAAACTGATGCTAGCAGAGCAAAAATTGCAGAACTACAAAGATTTGCAGAAGCAGACACAATTAGTCGAGCAAGACAAGCGGCTCCGGATGTGTATAGAGATGCTGGAGACAAAGGAACACTTGGACCGGGTGGTGGTTTTAGTACATCAGGAAGAGAAGGTGCTTTTGAATCTAAATCGGGTAGAGGGAGAAAAGACTTTTAATGCCTAGACCAACTAAAGATATTGCTCTACAAAAAATAGAATCTCACGAAAAACTTTGTCGTATCATGCAGAAACAAACACACGAATCAATCAACAATCTTCAAAATCAAATTAATAGAATTGAAAGAATTTTATTAATATCAGCAGGTGCTTTAATGACAGGTATGGCTGGTATCATACTGACCCTCTTGCAAAAATTATAATAATCTCTATATTACAATCAGGTCGCTTTGGAAAGGACCTGTAAATTAACGTCTAACAAAGGAGTTATTATGACAAATCTTATAAATACTTTCCTAAATAGATCAATTGGTTTCGATCCATTCTTTGATGGATTTGATAACTGGATCACACCTAAATCAAACTTTCCTTTTCACAATATAAAAAAGGAATCTGAAAACAAATACATTATAGAAATGGCTTTGGCTGGTTTTGGAAAAGAAGATATTGATATTCATCAAACAGATGAAATATTAACTATCGAAGCTTCTGAACATGTTAAAGAAGAAGAAGCAGTATACATTTCTAAAGGTATTTCTAAGAGATGGTTTAGAAAACAATTTCAACTAGCAGACACAGTTGAAGTTAAAAAAGTAAAACTTGAAAATGGTATGTTATATATTCATTTAGAAAACAACAGACCAAGTAAAGAAAAAACTTTTGATATAGATTAAATCCAATCTTTAAGATCATCGCCAGTTATTTTACTGGCGATGTTCATCTTACTTCTTAACGCTTTTACAATTTTTTCATCTACAGTATCTTCAGCAATAATATCAATATAAGTCATTTTTCTAGTTTGACCTGCACGATTTATTCTAGCCTCTGATTGTATTCTTTTTTCATAATCATAACCATTAGCATAATAAATCATTACGTTAGCACCTGTTAATGTAATACCATACCCACCTGTTTGAGGTGTACCAATTATAAATCTAACAGGACTATTTGGGTCTTGAATTTGTTTAATAGCATTTTGTCTTTGTTCGTTTGTTGTATCTCCAAAGTAAGTTACATACGATTCTTTACCAAAGTTTTTTTCTACAGCATTAACAATCGCATTAATATCATGTCTATAGTGGGCCCATATAACTGCTTTGTTTTCTACTTCACTAAGTATGTCTACTAATGCATCTAGTCTTTCGTTTTTAACTTCTTTAATTGTACCATCGTCAGCAGTAAAATGACCACAAGTAATTTGATGAAGTCTCATCAACTGTACCATAGCAGATTGAGTAGTCATTTGTTTTCCATCTAATTCCGCTAATGCTAGTATTTTCATTTGTTGATATAATTTTTTCTGTTCAGGTGTTAACTGAATCACACGTTTGGTATATGTATAGTCAGGTAAATCCAAACAATCTTCTTTTAAACATCTGTAAGAAAACGGTTCTAGTTTTTCTGATAACTCACCTAGATTTTTATAACCAACAACTATTTGTACTGATCTTCCACCAAAGTTTGCAGATCGCATTACAGCGTATCTAGTTCTAAATGCATAGTAAGAACCATAGTCCAATAAATACGGATCAAGGAACTCACATTGTTTATATAAATCTAATGGTGATTTAGTTACTGGCGAACCTGTAAGTATTCTTCTATACTTAGCATATTTACCTAACCCTACTATGTTTCTAGTTCTTTTAGCATCAGGATTTTTAATAGTAGTAGACTCATCAATAGCCATTAAAGTATTATGACAACTCATAAACTTAGCTGCAAAATCTAAACCTTTTTTAGTTGAGAATGCTTCAACATTCATAACTAATACATGAAGTTTTTCTGTAGACTCAAATAGTTTATTTAATTCATTTTGTTGTTTTTGATTAATCATGGCTTTCCATAACACAGTATCTTTTTCTACATGTGTTGCCATATGAGTAGGTATTTCTAAATCATACCAGTTTTGGTAAACACCTTTAGGTGCAATAATTAAAGCACCATTAATTTTACCTTTGTCATACAGCATAGAAATGTTATCGATAAGAACTTTTGATTTACCAGTTCCCATCTCCATAAAGTATGCATATACTTCTTTATTCCACGATTTTTCCAATGCAGTTATTTGATGTGCATATGGTTTAGTTTTAAATTTATAATTCATAATAATATTTCCTATTGTCTTTCTATTGACAATCTATATAATAAAAGGTAATTACTTGTCAAGCGAAAGTAAAAATAATTATGAGTGAAAATACAGTTTACGTAATTCAAGAATTACCTGGCACAAGATCTGGTAATCCAAAATTTAATATTATGGGTGCACAAAAATATGGCAAGTTAGTCACATTGTTGCCTGAATTTAGTCAAATTATTTTGTCACCTGGTCCATTAATTTTTAAGTTAAGAAAACTTTTAAAAAATTATACTGAAAAAGATTATTTGTTATTAACAGGTGATCCAG
>Ga0208767_1003227_pt1 | contig 11969 bp, 7 predicted proteins | sample VirMetDEL_Mar_21_FD_184514 | JGI IMG/M metagenome (GOLD analysis project Ga0208767, IMG submission 184514) | Aqueous microbial communities from the Delaware River and Bay under freshwater to marine salinity gradient to study organic matter... | ecosystem: Environmental > Aquatic > Marine >... | reverse complement strand
TTTTAAGGCCGGTGATCGACCAAGTGTAAGACATGTTCATAATTAACTATTTTTATTTTCTAATTGTTCTATTCTATTTAAAAGTTCTTTATTTTGTTGAGATAGTTCTTTAATACCTTCAATTAAAAGGGGTACTAATTTTTCGTATTGTACTGTTTTGTAATTTTTCCCAGATTTACTTTTTAATTCTCCAGTATTATGATCATGCTCTACATCAAAGGGTGCGGGGGCTATAATTTGTGGGAATATTTCTTCTACTTCTTGAGCAATTACCCCAACATCTTCTTTTTTATTTCTTGGATTAAATCCTAGATCAATTACTTGGTTTTTCCAATCAAATGTAACACCATTTAATTTACTAATTTTATCTAAAGGATTTTCAATATTTTTAATATTTTCCTTTAATCTTTTATCTGAGGAATAAGCTACTACATCTCCTGTAGCATCTAATTGACCAGATATTGTAACTCCTGTAGAAGTTGTTGTTAATTTTGTAGTATCATCTTCAAGTAATATAACATATGGGCGGTCTACATCACAGTACATGTATACTATACCATGATTTATACCACTAGTATTTTCTCCTTGCCAGTACATGTTTCCGCCAGCATGGTGATAATTTCTAAAATAATTATGTGTACCATTATGCCACATCCGGAAATCACCACCTGAACCTAATTGTAAAACATCACTATCACTTAATTTAACATAGTTATTACCCCATTCCATAACTTCTGCACCAGCAGCAACTATACGACATTGGTCAGCGGCATGGAATTGGAAATAGGTATTGGTATCTCCTGTATGAATAATCTGATCGGCAACATATAGGTCAGTAACACCATCTAAATCTCCAGCAAAAGTTCCTGATCCATTAACATATAACGTAGCAGTACTTGGAGCAGTAATAGATTCACCTTGACCAACTGAAAGAGAAGTAGCTACAGTTAATCGTCCATTAGTAGTTAAGGACATAGCACCTTGTGCATCAGTATGGGTAACGTCTCCCCACCAGAAACCTCTATCACTATCATCATTCATTTGGAATGACATTGCGTAATCATTGTTTAAATGACCATACGTGTATCCAGTTTTCATTCCAATAACATAAGTAGTTCCTGGCCATACACCTAATTTGGCTCTAGATTGAGCATCACTTCCTTCTAAGGTAGTTCCATCATATTTTAATTTAGATTCAACTGTACCTGTTCCATCCCCATCATAAGTTATTACACCATTTGCTGTAGTTCCACTTAAAGGAAGAATTCCTGATGTGCCTGAAGAACCAGATGTACCTGATCCACCTGCGGGGCCAGTAGGGCCAGTTGGACCTGTTGGGCCAGTAGCACCTGAAGTACCACTTGAACCTGATGTACCTGAGGCACCAGAGGAACCGGATGTGCCTGAAGAACCAGATGTACCTGATCCACCCGCGGGGCCAGTAGGGCCAGTTGGACCTGTAGCACCTGAAGTACCACTTGAACCTGATGTGCCTGAAGTTCCTGATGAACCAGAGGTACCTGAAGGACCTGTTGGACCAGGGTCCCCTGCAGGACCAGTAGGACCTGTTGGTCCATCTACACCAGAAGAACCTGAACTACCCGATGTACCTGAAGAGCCGCTTGAGCCTGAACTTCCTGAGCTACCTGAAGAACCAGAGGAACCACTTGAACCATCTGAACCTGAAGTTCCTGATGAGCCTGATGAACCGCTTGAACCTGAAGAGCCACTCGAGCCTGAAGAGCCACTTGAGCCAGAAGATCCTGAACTTCCAGAAGAACCTGAAGTTCCACTTGAACCACTTGAACCTGATGAGCCTGAAGAGCCACTTGAACCAGATGAACCATCTGAACCAGATGTACCAGATGAACCTGAAGAGCCGCTTGAACCGCTTGAGCCAGATGAACCTGAACTACCTGAAGTTCCAGATGAGCCAGAAGAACCTGAACTTCCAGATGAGCCTGAAGAACCAGAGCTACCAGATGATCCACTTGAACCAGATGAACCAGATGTTGCAGCAGCTTCTTTTGTACCTATTACACCGGAAGGGCTAATTACAAGTACTGTGTTTTCGCTTGCTTGTTCTGCTAAACCTATTATACTAGCTGATCCTGTAACAAGTAAACTACCTGTTATTTCATGGGTATCGTCTAAAGTATCTCCAAATTTTGTTGAACCACTTGAGTAAATTACTGAAGAGGTCTCGTATATTGTTTGCAAGTATCCTATTGAGGCACTTGTAACTGTTAATTCGCCAGTTATAATAGCATCACCTGTTACAGTTAATGTAGAACCATCAAATGTTAAATTTGATTCTACAGTCGCATTAGGTGCACTACCATTTAATGTTATAAGTCCGTTATCTGTAGCTCCAGATAAAGTAAGTGTTCCTGAAGAACCTGAGCTACCAGATGAACCACTTGAGCCAGATGAGCCAGAAGAACCTGAACTTCCATCTGAACCTGAAGTACCAGATGAACCAGATGAACCACTTGAACCGCTTGAGCCAGATGAACCATCTGAACCAGATGTACCTGAAGAACCAGAAGTACCAGAAGAACCTGATGTGCCTGAACTTCCTGAGCTACCAGAAGAACCATCTGAGCCTGAAGTACCGGAAGAACCAGAAGAGCCGCTTGAACCACTTGAACCTGAAGTACCACTAGAGCCGGAAGAACCACTTGAACCATCTGAACCTGAAGTACCTGAGGAACCTGAAGTACCTGAAGAGCCGCTTGAACCAGATGTTCCACTTGAGCCACTAGAGCCAGATGAACCATCTGAACCCGATGTGCCCGAACTTCCAGAGGAACCTGAGGTTCCAGATGAACCTGATGAACCAGATGTACCTGAAGAACCTGAGCTACCAGATGAACCTGATGAGCCACTTGAACCTGAACTTCCTGAGCTACCTGAGCTTCCAGAAGAGCCACTTGAGCCTGAACTACCTGAACTTCCAGAAGAACCTGATGTTCCACTTGAACCTGAAGTTGCAGCAGCTTCTTTTGTTCCTATTACACCTGTAGGGCTAACTACAAGTACAGTATTTTCGTTTGTTTGTGCTTCTAAATCTTTTACTATAAGTGATCCTGAAATTGATACACTACCTGTAAATTGGTGAGTATCTGTAGTAGCATCTCCGAATGTATTTGATCCCACTAATAAAGCGGAACCTGTGAATGAACCAGTATAAGAACCTCTTAATTGTTCATCTTCATCACTTTTCTTTAAAAATTTTACTCTACCATTATCACTTTTTAAAACGAAAGCTGATGGTCCCGATCCAATAGCAATTTCATCTGCTACAATACGTTTAAGATTTCCAGAGGTTTTATCTCTAACCTCTAAGTTTCCATCAATATTTTTAGATAATTTAATATCACCTAAATAAATTGTAGATCCACTTAAATATAAATCTCTCCAACGTAATGTATCTGAACCCAAATCATATGTTTCATGATCTGATGGGACAAAATGTGCAGAAGCAGATATTGCTCCTGAACTTGAAATAAATGGGTTAGAAAGTATATTATTAAATTCTGTAACAGAACTTGATATTAAATGACCACCTAAAGTAACAATAATTCTACCAGAAACTGCAACAGGAAATGTTACTGTAACATTGTTGTTATCCATAGTAGTAACAGTAGAAGGAATAATTTGCTCATCATTATCATCATAAACAGTAACAGCTACGTTTTTAGAATCAAAATTATGAGTAACAGTAACGGAGGTTTGAGAAGTAAAGGTGCTTTCAGCTAGAGTAGTACTTTGGATACCTATTCCAGTTAACCCAGAACCATCTCCTTTAAATGAACCTGAAAATGAGCCTGTAAATGAAGATCCGGTTACTTGATTTGTAACCTCTAGTGAATTTAGGGTAGCGTCACTACCACTAACAATGAGTTTTTTCCAGTTTGGCATGTTACTTTATTATGGTTGGTTACACAAAGTGCCCACTTCCCCTTACGGGGCCTATAATATCAAGTATAAATATTTTAAGATTGTGGAGGCGTGGCCTCTATTTTATCAAGCTGTTTTTCTATGTTAGAAACTAAAGCGATAAAACTACGTGCTTCTCTACCTTTGATAGTTAAACCATATAGAGCAGCTATGATAACTCGAATTTCTTCAGCTGTTAAACCTTTTAGGGTGTGCTTATCCATTTTAAATAAATTAGTCTTTATCTAAAAATAAGAAAGCTTTTTGGAGTTTCCAAGTAAGATTATAGATAGTTTCTATATCTTTTCCTTGAAAAGTAGAATCTTTAATTAAGGTAAGTAAATATTTAAGTTCTTCTTTATTTAATAGAAGATCTTCTTCAGTTGAAGGAGGATTCTCCTTTGGTTTTGGAGAATCCCCTTTTATTGTTAAATTATTCGCTTTAAAACCCATAACTATTTTTAAAAATAAATTACGAATAGATGTAAATTTCACCATTTGATGCAACGAAAGTATTACCTTTCTTAGTATATTTGCCTATTACAGCTGTTGGATCGTCTGCTGCACCTTCAATAACATTTGCAAAGTAAGCATCTGGAGTGAATGAGTTTTGTGTAGCATCGAATGAACTAGTAAGACCGAATCTTAGTGTAGATTGATCGTATCCGAATACTTCACCTAAACCATTTGATCCTTGTTGTACTACAAATCCACCTTCTCCAGCTGCATTTGATCCACTAGCTAATCTAATAAATCTATCAGCAACATCCAAATCAGTTGTAGCTTGGAATGAAGCTGTACCTACTACTGTTAAGTTTCTTGATACTGTTAAGTCACGAGTAACTGTTAAATCTTGACCAATTGTTACATCATCTGGTAAAGAGATTGTTACTGTATTGTCTGTTACAACAGTTGTAATTTCATTTGCAGTACCAGCAAATGTTAGAGTATCAATTTTAAGATCTACAGCATCTGTACCTGTATCACCTGCAATATCAAGTTCGGTAACTAATCCAGTTAATCCTGAACCATCACCTTCAAATGAACCACTGAATGATCCACTAAATTTGGTACTTACTACGTCTGTTAACCCACCTAATGTTGTAGAGCTAGCACCTAAAGCAATAGCTGTTGTACCTACTGTAACACTTGAGTTGGCAAGTTTAGCATTTGTTACAGCACCATCTGCTAATTGAGCAGTATCAATACCTAAATCAGATACTTTAACACCATTAGTACCTACTGTTAAGGTTCCACCATCAGCTTCTACAGCAATTGTAGCAGTTGAAGAACCATCATAGGTAAAATCAACAATACCATTTCCATCTGTTAAATCTGGTAGATCTGTGGTTCCAATGAAACTACCTGTAAATGAGCCTGTAAAAGCACCATTACCACCTCTTGCTAGAGTAGCAATATCAGCTAAAGAAGCTGTAGTAGCACGATCTGCAAATGATGCTGTTGCATCTGGTGATAATGTAGTTGCTCTTGCAGCTACGGAGGCCGAATCAATAGTACCTGCTGCTACTAGATAATTTGAATCGTTATTAAGTTGGGATATATTTGATCCCGATACTATGACTTTTTTCCAACTTGCCATTTGACTATTTCTATTATTGGGTTATATTAATAAATATTTAAATTCCTACAAAGAGTTGAGATGAACTAAATATAAGCCCACCACTTATAGCACTTACTGTACCTTGATATTCAGATAGTTGTAAAACACCGTCTCCTGTTACTTTTATATTTCCACTAGGGGTTCCAACTTGTAAAGCATCTTGATCAGTAGATGAAGAAACTTCTAATTTTGCAGAAGCAGAAACAGTTCCTATCCCTATTCTACCTGAATTTTTGGATATAAGCAGGAGTGTATCTTCACTGCCAGTAACAGCAAATTCTACATCTTCTGTATTACCTACTGTTCTTAATACTATTGAGCCTGTTACATCGTATCCATCAGCTGTAAAGTAAATAGAACCAGAGGCGGGAACTATTCTTACATTCTTAGCCATCTATTTTCGCCTTAAGAGCTTCTACTTCTTTTTTAAGTTCTTTTATACCTTCAATTAATACTGGGATTAATCTATCATATCTAACAGCCTTATATCCGCTATCTCTAGTTTCTACTATTTCAGGAAATACAGTTTCTATTTCTTGAGCTATTACCCCTAGATCGTGTCCTGTATAAACATCTTGTTTATCATTCCAATCAAATTCATATCCACCTATAGAAGTAATTTTTTCAAGTGGTTCAGTAATATAAACTATATTATCTTTTAAATTTTCATCTGAAGAGGCAAATGCTACAACATCTCCAGAGGCACTAATTACACCATTGACATATAATTTACTACCATCAAATGTAGCATTAGCTTCACCATTAATTGTAGCTGTACCTGTTGCTGTTAATATCCGGTTATTAGTATTATTTGTAATAGTTGTTGTACCAGAGGTTCCTGAACTACCAGAAGTACCTGAAGAACCTGATGTTCCAGAAGGTCCAGTTGGTCCTGTTGGACCGTTTGGTCCAGTTGGTCCTGTTGGACCAGTTGGACCTGTACCACCTGAAGTGCCACTTGAACCGGATGTTCCAGATGAACCTGATGTTCCTGAACTACCAGAAGTACCATTACCACCTGCGGGTCCTGTTGGACCAGTAGGTCCAGTTGGGCCTGTAGCACCTGAAGTACCTGAAGAACCTGAAGTACCTGAAGTACCTGAAGAACCTGAAGTACCTGAAGTTCCAGAAGAACCTGAGGTACCTGAACTTCCGCTTGAGCCAGATGAACCATCTGAACCTGAAGTACCACTTGAGCCGCTTGAACCTGAACTACCAGATGAGCCTGAAGTACCACTTGAGCCGCTTGAACCTGAAGATCCGTCTGAACCTGAAGTTCCACTTGAGCCAGAAGAACCGCTTGAACCTGATGAACCAGAAGTTCCAGATGAGCCTGAAGAACCAGAAGTTCCATCAGAGCCACTAGTACCTGAAGAACCACTAGAACCTGAACTACCAGATGAACCTGATGAGCCTGAGGTGCCTGAAGAACCTGAGGAACCAGATGAACCAGATGAACCTGAAGTTCCACTTGAGCCAGAAGAGCCTGAAGAACCAGACGAACCTGAACTACCAGATGAACCTGAGCTACCTGCAGTACCAGAAGAGCCTGATGAGCCTGAAGTACCAGAAGAACCTGAACTTCCTGAAGAACCTGATGAACCAGAAGTACCAGAACTTGCTGCTCCTTCTTTTGTTCCTACTACACCAGCAGGGCTAATTACAAGTACGGTATCTTCACCAGCATCGGCTTGTAATCCACTTATATTTAAAGATCCGGTTAATTGTAAACTACCAGTAATGTCTAGTGATTCACTAACATTCATCGGTATTAATACACTTACGGATACATCATTATCTGTAATATTTGAATCGTAAATGTGGTCGCCACCTTGGCCTCTTACGATTGCATTTCTAGTTGGGAAAGTTTCTTCTCCTAAAGATCCTGTATTTCTAGGACCTGATATTAATCCACCTCCAGAATAAGTTGAACCAGAAGCATTATTATATACAAATTTATTATTTAATGAATCCCATACTAATGAGGCTGTATGATAATTATCAGCTGATTCTGAATCATAAACTTGTAAACCTGCGAATCTAGCTCCAGGTATTTGTGCGTTTACAATTACATATTCATTGTCTATAATTACAGCACTACCTGTTATTGTTTGAGTATAGGCAAATGAGGCTGTTCCATCTACTAATAAGTTTCCAGATACATAAGCGTTAGATGCTGTTAACCAAAGATTACTAAAGGTTAGTTCTTCATGTCCTAATAATTCAGCAGTACCTTGAGCAGTTACTAAATAACTACCAGTATTATTTGCAATTTGTGTACCACCTGAGGTACCAGAAGTACCTGAAGTACCAGGTGCTGATTGTAAGTTTACATTCCAACTTGAATATGTTCCACTTCCTCCATCTCTTGTAACATCTACTACTAAAGCACCCGTACCACCATCGTAAGATGATACTCTACCTTCCATAAAATTTGTTAATGGGGCCGCAGCTTCAGCTATGATAACACCTTGACCGGCTGTATATGTTAATCCTGTTCCAACTGTTAAGTTTTGTGTACCAGTTCCAATGGTTAAAGAGGTAGATGAGGTAGAAGAATATACTGCTCCACTTGTACCACTTGACCCACTTGAACCTGATGATCCTGAAGAACCTGATGTACCAGATGAACCAGATGAGCCACTTGAGCCTGAACTTCCTGAGCTACCTGAACTACCAGAAGTACCTGAACTTCCTGAAGTACCAGATGAACCATCTGAACCAGATGTTCCTGAACTACCTGAAGAACCTGAAGAACCTGAAGAACCAGATGTTCCAGATGAACCACTAGAGCCTGAAGAACCCGAGCTACCTGATGTACCAGAAGTACCAGAAGAACCAGATGTTCCAGATGAACCTGAACTACCAGATGTACCAGAAGAACCAGATGAACCAGATGAACCTGAAGAACCTGAAGTACCTGAAGAACCAGATGTGCCTGAGCTACCAGAAGAACCGGATGTACCTGAGCTACCTGAAGAACCAGATGAACCTGATGAACCAGATGTACCTGAGCTACCTGAGGAACCTGAAGTGCCTGAACTACCTGAAGAACCAGATGAGCCTGAAGAACCTGAAGTACCTGATGAACCAGAGGTACCAGAGGTGCCAGATGAACCAGAAGAACCAGATGAGCCTGAGGTGCCAGAAGAACCTGAACTACCACTTGAGCCAGATGAACCCGATGTGCCAGATGAACCTGATGAACCTGAAGAACCTGAGCTTCCTGATGTGCCAGATGAACCAGAGGTACCAGAGGTACCAGATGAACCCGAAGAACCAGATGTACCTGAAGAGCCACTTGTACCAGAAGTACCAGAAGTAGATTGTCTATCAGTGTAGGTTATTTCACCACTAGCTGTGTTATATGCTAATAAGAAAGGTGAATCTCCGGGGGTGGTTTCTGAAATACTTGCTGTATCAAAATTAAAACTACCGGTTACATTTAGTGAACCAGAAATTATTATATCATTATTTGCAATTCCAGATAGTGCGTCTGTTATTCTAAGGACGTGTTCAGCACGTATTACACTACCACTCTGGATTCCTGAATTATCAATTGTAGCCATTAATTAGTTGAATTTACCTAGGATTATTCCTTAATAAATATTAACTAAGGCTGCGAGTAATGCCCTCTATTACACTTTCAGGCGATATTTTTTTAGTACATTCAAAATGTCTTGGGGTGTCTTTATGAACGGGGCACCATTTCCAATCCCCAGCATCTAATCTAAAATTATTGAAACAAGAATTGCAAACATCTTTGTTAATAATTCGTTCAACATTTGTAGTAAATTCAGTCCAAGCCGAACTAAATCCAGAGATCATTACTACAGGTTTTTGAAGTGCCCAAGTTAACCAAGCTAAACCACTTGATACACCTATATATAGTTCTGAATGGTGAATTATGTTAATTATGTCTTCTATAGGTAAATCTCCTGTAAAATCTATTATATTTTCAAAGGGTTTTTTACCAGGTAATTTACCATTTTCCCAGTCATCATTATGTTTTTCTTTTGATATTTGAACTACTTTATAACCTAAATTATTTAAATGGTCTATAACGTCTTGCCACCCTGTGGGGTGATGCCAATACTTTGCACTAGCAGAAGCATGGGGTGATATACAAACATATTTTTCTTTAAATGGTCTATCTTTAATTTTATACTCTATTTCAGGTATAAGTTCTTTATATTCTAAACCTAATAAATTGGTAGCAGTTTGTTGTAAAGGTATAGATCTAAAATCTTCGGGTTGTCTAAATTTGTCTATTTTATCTGATTCTCCATCATAAAACCACCCTAATTCATACATTGCATATAAATTTTCAACATTAGTACCAGGTTTTACAAATTCTAATTCAGGATATTTTGATTCAAAGAAATGGTTCCAAAAGGTAGATACAACTACATGACAGTTGTGTTTCTTTTTAAATTCTAGAACATAAGGAAACCATGCTAAAGTATCACCTAATGATTTTGATCCAAAGGCAATGTAAACACGTTTACCCGTAGCATTGTATTTGTGAACATTTAATATTTTACCTTCTTTATTTTTTAATCTAAGTTCCCAATTAATAAAATATCTGTGGAAGGTTTTACCCCAATAGTTGTTTTTTAAAGTAACATTATATAAACTTTTTCCTGTATCTTGATCTATAAATTCTACATCATAATCTTTTTCAGCATCTCTTAAACAAGCATAGGGACCATCTACAAAGTTTATTTCTAGTTTAGGTAATCTTTTTTTAGGAGCTATATCAATTTGTTTTAATCTTTCGTATGCTATTTTAGCTTGATTTTCCCATGAATATTTTTTTCGAATTTCTTTAGAACGTTGTAAATGCCATTTTTTCCATATACTATGGTTATTATAAGCATCTTTTATTTTTTCTACCAAATCATCTAAATCGGGAGTATAAAAATTGCCTGGAAGATTTTGGTCATAGGTTAAATTTTTATTATTAGTTGCAGGTTCTTCACCTAAAACTTCTACACCTAATCCTTTACCTTCTGTAAATTCCATTTGACCAGAACATTTAGTGTAAATGGAAGGAGTACCACAAGCTAATGCTTCTATTAATGGTAAATTCCAACCTTCTGCTCTAGCACAAGATAAAAATACATCAGCGTTTTGTATTAACTTGATGTATTCTTTTCTATCTAAAAATTTTAATATTTTTATTCTAGGATCTTCTAATCCATAATGTTTTAAACGTTCTTCTGTAGAATTCATTCCATCTACTGGGAATGGATTTTCAACGTTTATTAAAAGTTCTACATTAGGGTTATCTGGGAATGCTTTTAAGAATCCTTCTATACTTTCTTTTATACCTTTTCTATAGTCCCATCTTCCTATTACAATAAATTGAAATTTATCTTTCTTTTTAGGCATAGAGGTAGGTTTAAATGTTTTACCATCTACACCTTCAGGTACTACAAATACTTTATCAGCTGGATAGCCTTGGTTTATAGATATTTCTTTTTGCCATTCTGTAGGAACCCATAATTCATCGTATGTTCTTATAACACCCATAAATTCATCTGAATAACGGGTTGTTTCCCAAACATTATAGGCTATTTTGTAACCATCGTAATAATCGTGAAAATAATGGTGATTGTGTTCGTTTAAAACAATATTAATATCAGGAATAAATCCTTCTTCGTAAGAATATATTGGGTGATCATCTTTAGTACCATCTGGGTTCCAGAGGGTTTGTTGATGAAGCATTTTTTTAATTTGAGGGGTAACATAAGGTTCTCCATCATGTTGATTCATGCCACTACTTTTCCAATTGTTACCAATAGTAAAATTTCGGATTTTAACTGGGGTAAGTTTATCTAAAGCTGTAAAAAATGATCGTGCGTGATTGGCGTAACCAGTTGTTCCTATAAAGCTTGTAGAAGCAAGTATTTTCATAACCCTAAATGTAATAACCTTTTTTTTCTAGACCACAGTTTCTTTAAATACAGTTTTAGTAACATTATAAGATTTTGGAGATGGACCAGCCATAGCAGCATTGATACCACTTGGTATAATATAACCATTAACTAAAACATTCATTGTTGTTCTATTTGCTCTGTCACTTCCGTTTTCTAGTAAAACAGGAGTATTAAATGTATCTATGTTTGCTCTAAACATAAATCTTTCAGGATCACCCCAATATGAACGAGCAGCAAATTCTATTGCTTCTGTTATCTCGTTTGCTTGTTCTACATAGTCTGTAAAGATAGACATTGTATAAGTAATGTCTATATAATCTGGGATAATGCCTAATATATATTCTTTTTGTGGTTTTTGGTTTCTTAGTACACCAAAATTATCGTAAACATTTCTTTTAGAATATCCTGTTTCAAAATATTCTATATTGTTTACTTTATTACCATCTAATTTATTTCCTAAAGTG
>Ga0208767_1003226_pt1 | contig 11970 bp, 8 predicted proteins | sample VirMetDEL_Mar_21_FD_184514 | JGI IMG/M metagenome (GOLD analysis project Ga0208767, IMG submission 184514) | Aqueous microbial communities from the Delaware River and Bay under freshwater to marine salinity gradient to study organic matter... | ecosystem: Environmental > Aquatic > Marine >... | reverse complement strand
CATGAGATGTGCCTCTGGGGCAGTGGAGTGAGGATCGAACTCTACAACGAAGACCGAGATAAAGGGGGCATAGATGTCAATAGACCATCCTTCAGATCCTGCACATTATAACGAACTTCCTGTCGAACCCATTGAGTTCATCATGGAGAACGGCTTTGAGTTCTGGCGCGGCAACATCATCAAGTATGCCAGCCGTGCAGGCTTCAAGGGCAACGAGATCGACGATCTCTACAAGATCATCCGTTACGCACAATTCCGCATTAATCAACTAGAAGGACGAAAGCCCCAACATGACGTATAATCGACCCAACTTTAATCCTGCCGACTACGGCCCATCATTGCCTATCAGCCAACAGATTGACCGCGAGAAGTATTGTCAGAAGAACGAAAGCTTTACCGACAAGTGCTTTCGCATTGCCAAGACGCTGGCTGACGACGAAAAGCATGAAGAGGCACTGCAGAACATCCTACTGAACATGCGTTTTCTGCCTGCAGGGCGCGTCCAGAACGCCATAGGCGCTGCCAGACAAACCACCGCATACAACTGCTTTGTGTCGGGCACTATCGACGACAGCATGACGAGCATCATGCACCGTGCGACACAGGCTGCAGAGACCATGAGGCGCGGCGGTGGCATAGGTTACGACTTCAGTAACATCAGGCCACGTCAGGACCTCATTAAGTCACTGGACAGCCGCTCCAGCGGTCCTGTGAGCTTCATGGGGATCTACGATGCAGTCTGTCAAACCATCAGTAGCAGCGGTCACCGTCGAGGCGCTCAGATGGGCGTCCTACGCATCGATCATCCCGACATCGAAGAGTTCATCAGATCGAAGCACAACAGTGACAAACTGACAGGCTTCAACATCTCTGTCGGTGTGACTGACGAGTTCATGTATGCTCTGCAAGATGGTGAACTGTTTGACCTCAAGTTCGAGGGTCGTGTTTACAAGAGCATAGATCCACAGGCACTCTGGGATGAGATCATGCGCAGTACTTGGGATTGGGCTGAACCCGGCGTTCTGTTCATCGACCAGATCAACCGTAAAAACAATCTATGGTATTGCGAGGATATAGCCGCGACGAACCCGTGCGGTGAACAACCACTGCCACCCTTCGGTGCGTGTCTGTTGGGTTCTTTTAATCTCACTAAGTACCTCACGCATACTTATGATGCCATGGAAGAGACCGGAACTAACAGCTTCAACTGGGACCTCTTCAAGGACGACATCTACAATGTGGTCGCCATGATGGACAACGTGATTGACCGCACGATCTACCCGCTGCCTGAACAAGAGATCGAAGCCAAGGACAAGCGCAGGATGGGCCTAGGTATCACCGGCTTGGCTAACGCTGCAGAGATGCTTGGGTATCCTTACGCCAGTGATCACTTCATGTTCTTCACAGAGCGCCTGATGCAGGTCCTCAGAGACACCGCATATTTGGCTTCAGCAGATCTGGCGAGCGCTAAAGGTCCCTTCCCGCTGTACGACGAGAAGCTGTACCTTGGTGGTGCATCAAGCTTTGCCTTTAATCTGCCAATGGATGTCAAGGATCGCATCAGAGAGTGCAATGGTATCCGCAACAGCCACCTGATTTCTGTTGCTCCGACAGGTACCATTAGTCTCATGGCAGATAACATCAGCAGCGGCATCGAGCCACCCTTCAATCTCTTCTATGATCGCACGATGCATCTAGAAGAAGGACAGGTGACAGAACGTGTCGAGGACTATGCTTACGCCAGAGGATGTGCTGGGAGAACTGCCAACAGCATCACTGCAGAGCAACACAGGAAGGTCCTAGCGCTGGTCCAGAAGTATGTCGACAGTGCAGTCAGCAAGACCTGCAACGTAGGCTCTGACGTGTCTTATGATGACTTCAAGAGGCTATACTATGATGCATGGGTCGACGGCTGCAAAGGCATCACGACCTTCAGAGCAGCAGGTAAAAGGTATGGCGTATTGAACGAAGTTTCTCAAGATGATTCGCAAAGTGAACCGCTTGATTCTGAAGCTGCAGAAGCTTGCTACTTTGATCCTACGACAGGCCAACGTAGCTGCGAATGATCATCTAGTGAACCAACTGATGATCTAAAGACGTAACTGATGATCAACTTAACAGGAAGCGAGAGACAACCAGCCGTCGACCTTAGATAACACACGGTGACTGCACTGGTTGTCTCTCTAGCCTCTTAAGCGGTGTCGCACAGAGGCTTCCACAGTATCTAAAGCTTTTCTTAGGATCTTAAAAGGTCATCGGATATATAGATACTTTAGAGTAGCATCGGTATAACTTTAGCATACTAAAGATGCCTTGGAGGACTCTATAGAAAACCTAATGAAATCAATAGGTTGAGCAGTGGTACACCTTTATAGAGAGTATCACTCACGATAAGGCTCTGGTGCTCTTAAGTATATCTCCGGATTGCCGACAGTCATAACACACTTGGTCCATTGATCAGGCTGCTGAGTGACTGTCGGTCGTCGGTGGTGATCTGCGGATCTGTGGTCTGTCTGGTGTTTGCATTGGTTTAGTACAACTACCATGAGGATGGTAGGATAAAGACAATAGACAGAGGCTGCGGATCTGTGGAGCTATGGTCTGTCTGCTGTTTGCATTGGTTTAGTACAATAAGATTATGCTGGTTGTGTCGTCCTTAAGACAGAGGCTGATGAGGTCTTTAGTTACTTAAGATTAGGTTGGCTTTGGTTGACTAAAGATAACTAGTAAAGTGTTTTAATCTAAATTGTTATTGTCGTTCATGCATGAGGGTGACCGAGGTCTACTGGAAGGCGTAAGAGGTTTGTCGGTTTGTCGGTTTGGCGAAGGTGTTTCTTAGGTTTTTCCTAACAATACCCTATTCATTCTTAAGAAAAAGCTAATGACACCTATAAAAATCACACAATGAAATCTAATGTCTTCGAGTGACGCCACAGATACCCCGTGGGGGTCAACGGATATCACATCCGTTGCCTACGATATCCAATGAAATCAATGTCTTATAACCAATGATTTCTTTTGCGGGTCCCATATCGTCACTTTTGACCCCCAGATACCCAAATCAATCAATCGATTTCAAAAGTCCGACTAAACCCAGCCGTTGTTGTTGTTGTAGTCAGGCCTTTGAAAGCAGAGAGCCGCCCTAAGAAAACACTCAGGAAACCCCCAAGATGGCCCTAGAAACCGGTACGTATATCAACAGTCTGAACGCAAGTAACCCTGTGTCGACTGATGGTCTCTCTCAGGCCGACGACCACCTTCGCCTCATCAAAAGCACCATCAAGAGCACCTTTGCGAACATCGACGGTGCCGTCACGTCCACCGAGGACGACCTAAACATCCTCAGTGGCGCTGCAGCCGCCGGTGTCACCTCTACAGAACTCCAGTACCTCGACGGCGTCACCAGCAGCATCCAGACGCAGCTAACGAACCTGATGCCCTCTGGGGCCATCATCCTGTGGTCTGGAGCCTCTAACGCCATCCCCACGGGCTTTGTGTTGTGCGATGGTACCAACAGTACACCTGACCTGCGTGATCGTTTTGTCGTCGGCGCCGGTAGCACTTATGCGGTCGATGAAACGGGCGGTGCGACGAGCGTGACGCTGACCACAAGCCACATGCCACAGCACAGCCACACGTTTAGTGGAACCACAGATACATCGACTACCCTTTATGATGACATTGGTTCAGGGTCGAATAATTACTTCGATGGGGGAGATGGTGGAGTAGACCGCGATTTCACAGCAAATGCAACTGCCCCTGCTCATAGTCACACGTTTAGTGGTACGACCGACAACGCTGGACAATCAAGTCCGACAGCCGTTCCGACTATTCCACCATACTATGCTCTGTGCTACATCATGAAATCCTAAGGTGCACCTCAGACATGCCTTTGTTACCTGTACGCCAACTAGGGAGCGCAGGCGTACTTACTGACCTCGATCCGTTTAACCTGCCGTTCAATGGCTTCACACGCGCTAAGAACGTCCGTTTCACTCAAGAAGGCAACGTGGAGCGCTCGCCCATCTTCCGAGACATCTCAGGCTCCCTCACGCTCGATGGCAACCCAGCGCACATCACAGGCGTCTTTGGTGGCTCTGCAGGCTACGACACGGTGACTGTCGTCACTGACCTGTACCACGTCTACACGTTCTCCAACGGCACCCTCACGTCCAATGTCGACTTTGCTGCCAGCGCCTCTGCAGTCCCCTTTACGACGACTACCCTCGCAGACGTCCAGTACATCAACCGCCCTGACCGTGTGCCTGTCTTCCTAGCCCCCGGCGGCTCCACCTTCGCCGACCTGACGAACTGGGATGCCAACCACCGGTGCAACTCTCTGCGCAGCTACGGAGACTTTCTTGTCGCCCTCAATATGACCGAGAGCAGCACCGAGTACCCCAACCGTGTGCGCTTCAGTGACATAGCGCTTGCCAACAGTGTCCCCTCTAGTTGGGACGCCACAGACGCCACGAAGAGCGCTGGGTTTAACGACTTGGTGCAGATGAATACACCTATCGTCGACGGCGAGACCCTAGGCACCAACTTTGTGATTTACTCCAGTGACCAAGTGTACAACATGGAGTTCGTAGGCGGCACCTTCATCTTTAACTTCAGAAAGCTGTTTGATGATTGCGGGGTCATCAATCAGAATTGTGTCGTTGAAGTTGAAGGTCGCCACTATGTATTCGACAACGACGACATCTACGTCCACGATGGTAACACCCGCCAATCCATAAGTGACCAGCGCGTCCGTGATTACATCTTCAGTGGCCTCGATAGTTCCAAGGCCGAAGCCTGCTTTGTGCACCACAATGCTCTCCTCGAAGAGATCTACTTCTGCTACCACACCGGCGACGACATGGTCACCATGCCAGACGCCAGCCACTGCAACCGTGCAGCCGTGTACAACTACCGCGCAAACACATGGTCCTTTGTCGACCTTCCCAATGTCGTCTCTGGCACGACAGCCAACGTCAACACTGTAGCCACTTACGCCACTGCCACGACCACATATGCCACCACCGGCGGCTCTTACCACGGTCAAGAGAGCAACTATGCGCGTCACAACGTGTTCTTCAGTAAGTCCCTCAGCGGCTCTCTGAGTAGCGACAAGCTGCTTGCCATGGATGGTGCCACCGTGGGTGCTATACAGGCCCCCATAGACACCTCAGCGACCCAGAGCATATTCCTAGAGCGTGTCGGCATAGACCTCGATCAGGAAGCCGGTAGTCCCCTCAGCGGCTACAAGGTCCTCAAAGCGTTTTACCCTCAGATCACCACCAGTGACTCTGACAGCGAAATCACGTTCACCTTTGGATCTGCTGACTTGCCCTCTGGTATCCCAAGCTATGGCACTGCAGTGACCTATGACATGTCGACAGACCACAAGGTCGACACCCGCGCCTCAGGCAGATACCTCAGCTACAAGCTTACAGACGACACGTCCAATAAGGACTTCAAGTTCTCTGGAATGGACGTCGATGTCGTCGTCACAGGACGTCGATAGCACTTTTGATTAGAACCTAAGAACCTTAGGCACTAAAATGTAGGAACCCTCAAGATATGGCACTATCGGATAAAACCAACGTACTTGCGTACCCATACGCAAGACGTCCGATGCCATCCCTAGAAGATGACTTGAAGAGATACATCCAAGAAGAACTCCAGCAACTTGAGCGCTCTATCTCTACGCTTGTGAGCAGCAGTGTGCAGGTCGCAGATAACCCCCCAGACAGCCCACGCAAGGGCATGTTGCGCTTCAACGTGTCCCCGTGGGACCCCCTTGGCGATGCCTCTGAGGGTCTTGTCGTTTACAACGGTACGGCGTGGGTGGATGTCTAAAGAAGATGCTGGAGGGTTTCGTGTATGTGGTAGTGTTATGGATTGGTACCAACTACAGCATCATCGTGCATCCAGAGATGTTTCGGAGCTACGAAGACTGCAGGATATTCAGTCAGTTCAATGCGGATCTCTTGAACCGAACAAAACCAACCGACAGCGCAATGTTTGTGTCGAGGTGCATCTCTCTGAAGAAGCTCGAAACCTAATCACCAAAGCAAAACAAAAAAAAGAACAAGGATAGAAACCTATGTGGGGTCAAATAGCAGGTGCCTTAATAGGCGGCATCATGGGCAACAAACGCGCCCAAGAAGACCGCAAGGCTATGGACAGGGCCAACGCAGCCAACATGGCGGGGTTCAACCAGTACAAGCCTTATGTCGACGCAGGTCTCTCAGGTGGTCAGGATGCCTTCAACGATGTCCTCAACACAGGTTACTACCAAGGCCAAACCTTAGCTGGTACCAATCCGTTTGCATCGACAGCAGCAAACACCATGGGTGGCTTTGCCCCCGGTGTTATGTCGTCTGGTTTCGACATGTTCAACTTGGGCAGCGGCTTTGGTCAAAACTACCGAGACCTCTATGATCGCGCCCAGCAGGACAGCCTAAGCGGAGCTATCGACTACGCCAACGAAAACGCAGGTGCTCTGACAGACGCCCTGATGAGTGACGCTCGTCGAAACACCCAGCTTGCGATGCAGGGCAACAACATGTCGTCCTCAGGCACAGGCAACGTAAACAGCAGCCGCGCCGGTATTGCTGACGCTGCTCTCAACAGCGAACTGGCGAGGCAGACAGCAGCAACCGGAGAGACCGTCAGAAACAACCTGATTGACCGCAAGATGAACGCTGACGCTGCCGCCTTCAATCGGTCTATGGACGCCAACGCTCAACTGGCGAACACCTACAACAACGCCTTGAACACAATGTCGACCGGGGCAGGCTTCGGTATGGACGCAGGTCGCTTCTTGCAGGGCGAAGAGCAGAACCGTCTGAATGACGACAGAGCGCGTTTCGAGGGCAACCGCGACTTCGGATACAATATGTACAAAGACTACATGAGTGGCATGTTGGGTCGTGCGCCTACTACCAACAACACCTATCAGCCAAACATGGTGAACCCCGGCGCTGCAGCAATGGGTGGCGCGATGTCGGGCTTCGGTTTCATGAATCAGTATGGCAACCAGCTTCCTACGATGACGATAGGACAACCCGGTAGTCTCTTTGGCGGCAGCAGTTGGGGGTAACGAGAGATGCAGGACTATCAGCAGAATTTTAGGTTTGGGCCAGACATAGTACAAACCCCAACGCGATATATTCCTTCGCATTTGGTGTCTCATCCTAGGAACTTACCCATCTCATTCCCACTAAACACAGGCAGTCCAGCCTTAGCACCTCAACAGCAACCTCAGCAGCAGCCCAGCAATAGGCCAGCCTTAGCAGGAGCCACAGGCAACGCAAGAGGCTCAATGCGCCAACCAGCGCTGCAGATACCTAACCAGCGGATTGGCTTAGGAGAAGCCATGATCCGCATGGGTGGCGCAGGCATGGCAGGGGCATCACAGGGTGGTCTTGCGTCTATGGGTGCCATGACAGATTCCTACGGCAACATCATGGACTACAACCGTGCGCGTGAGATGGAAGAGTACAACGCTCAGGTCAATGCAGCCAACGAGGAGCAGCGCCGCAAGGACGCTCTGGCTGCACGTATGGCTAAGTCTTCTGGTAAGGCTAAAGGTAGTAATGCCGACCCCGCTGATGTAGCTATGGCAGACGCTCAGATTGAAACAATGGAAACAATTTTAGAGGGTCTGAGACAAGGTGGTCTGACAGGTATGATGGATGGTACAGTCATGAAGTGGGCTGATCGTCTAGGGATTAGTGATTGGTGGACAGGAAGCGATGATGGTTCAAAAAGAGCTTACTTACGTCAGTTGCTTCAAGAGTTTAAAGTTGACCAAACGCTGACAAAGACTGCCCTGACGAAAGGTGCGATTTCCAACCAAGAAATGACATTATTTATGTCGCCCTTCCCAGACGTTGCGCTGGACAATGAAGGTGCTTGGATACCTCAGATCGAGAAACGTCTTGAGATTGCTAAGAAGATCCGCGCTGCTGTTAGCTCTGTAGGAGACGACAGCGACTACACCATTGAAGAGATAAACTAAGGTTTCTCCCAACATGCCAGAGTTTTTAATTACCGCGCCAGACGGTAAGAAATACCGTGTGTCTGGTCCTAACCGGCAAGGCGCACTTGAAGCGCTAAAGAGAAAACTAGGAAATACCAGCGCCCCCACCTCAGTCAGCAAGCCTATGTCGTTTGCCCCTCAAGTCACCCAAACCTCAGCAAACTACAATCCTTCGGGAACCGGGGTAAGCCGTGCGCTTGAGCGCGGCATCATTGGCACCCAACAGGCAATCCCAGCATTTAAAGCTACGCAGTCAGCGCAGATCCTTGAGGACATGGATGTCGGTTGGGAGACTACATTAAAACGTGCATTTGAAGCTAGTCTGGGACCAGACCAGTTTGCACAACTGCAGAAGGACAACTTTGAAAACCTTAACGACATTCAAAATGAAGGTGATTTCAAAGACTATCTAAATTTACTGAGACGCAAGGGCTACAACGCAAATCAAATAGATAAAGCAGAGCAGCTATTTAGACGTGGTAGAGCCGGAGTAGAGCGCTATAGCGCAGAAGGCGGGTTCTTCGACAAGACACGCCAAGGTGGTCAAGATGCCCTCAGCAAGCTTGCAGAGCTAGAGGCGGAAAAAGCTAAACTTCCAATGTCGCCTACAGCCGCTCGCGGTGCTCAAGATTTCCAAGACGCAGAAGGTGTCATGGATTGGGCAAAGAAATCCTTCAAGGACCCGTTGGGCGCTCTTGCGTTTATAGGTGAAACTGCAGCCGAAAGTGGCCCATCTATTGCGGCTGGTATTGGTACAAGTGTCGTCACAGGTAACCCGCTGCTTGGCGCTGGAATTATGATTGCCACCTCTGCACCCCGTGAATATGGGGGTGAGGTCATAGAGTTCATGCGTGACCAAGGCATTGATTTTAGTGACCCTAACGCAATACGCGCCGCAATCGACAACCCCGACATCTTACGAGAAGCAAGTAGACGTGGCTTCACTAGAGCAGGCATTATCAGTGCGTTTGAAGCTATAGGCATGAAGGGCGGCGGTGGCATTCTTCTGCAAGGTCTTAAGCAGGCGGGTACGGGGGGCCTTGGTGACGCTACTGCTCAATATGCGACAGACGGCGAAGTGGTTTGGAAAGAAGCTGCTTTAGAAGCCGTTGCAGAACTGGCAACGACACCCGGCGAAGTTACCATTAAGGCAGGCAGAAGCTTCTTTAACAAAAAGGGCGACTTTGACCCTTCTGCACTGACAGAACAAGAGAAACTCGCCGGTGCCGATGTGGCACGTATTTTACAATCAGTTGTCCAAGAAAACGGATACAATCTTAAAGACCTTGACGTGTCATCTGAGAAAGGCGCTAAGAAAGCCTTAGAGGCGGTTCGCCGTAAGATCATCTCTCGTATTGATGAGATTACTAAGAACAAAGAAATAAAGAAGTATTTTAATTCTGCTACCGCAAAAAGCTTAGGTGATATTGATTTGTTTGCTGAAGCAAACGGGGGTATCAAGGCTGCAAAGAATAAGGTCGCAGATAGGGTCACTCAGTCGCAAATAGACGCAATCAGACGTCTTATGCCACCCACCCAAGAAGCCCAAGAGCTTCTAAACCTTATGGCAATGTCTAACGTCACGACTGACCTGTTTAACCGTGGCATGAAGGGCGGCATCAGCCGGTACACCGATTACTTTAACCCATTCATAAAAGATGGTTCATACGATCCCGGCAGAACCGCTAATATTATTGTTGGTACTGGCGCAGGTTTGACGCTTGGCCCCGCTGCAACTGCAGGTATTGTTGCTGGTGGTCGTACCGTAGACGCAATCACCGGTCGTCGTGCAGTCCTCAACAGGTTTCTAAAGAAAAACGTCAACAAAGAAGGCCTCGCTGACCCCGGCGGTCCTTCTTTAATTGCTCTTAAGAAACTTCAGAAAGATCTAGAGCAGCAAAAGCTCGATGCATCTAAGCAGGAGACCCTCGAACTGAACAGGGCGCTCTATGATGAAGGTATAGAGCCTGCAGGCCTCGATGGCACCATGGATAAGGCCTCTCCAGAGGCACAGATGATGCTTGCGCTTGAGGTCAACACGCCTGATGGGCGCTTTGGCCCTGACAGAACCACTATCAACTCTGCAGTCCAATCTATCATCGACAACCCAGACAGCCCCAAGGCACTTGTAAAGGCTGCAGAGACCTATCTGACAAACATCCGAGATGGCGGCAAGATCCCCAAGCTTACACCTCTGATCCAAGCAGTTAAACGCGAGATCAACAGCAACCCAGAGGTCTACGGTCGCACCCGTGCCTCTCAGTTGTCTCAGGGTCCAGCATTTAGTGGTACTGCACCTAGGCCCCTCACAACGGGTGACGGAAGTGTCAACACTAGTTCACCAGCCTACCAAGCAGGCATCCAGCGGAACCTCGACCGTGTCCAAGTGCAGCAAGATGTCGTGCGTAATCGTCCAGACATACCTGACGCAGAAAAGAGCGCTATGCTTGAGGCGTTGGATCGTCTGAAGCAGCCCCTAACCAACCCTGTTGTCGCCGTCCAGTACGAGATGACGCAGCTTATAAACCAAGGCGTCAACGAGAGTATGGTGCAAGCTGCCTTCACACCAATTCTAGAGGCTGTCACAAGCCAGCAGAGGCAAGCACAGGGCCTACAAACGCCTACAGAAAACACGCAGCGCCCTGCTCTAGAAACCGTTACTCCAACGCCCGCTGAGGCGCAGACAGAGGCACCTGCTGCCCTGACACAACCGACACAACCATCTGACCCAATTAGCATGACTGTTCGTGCAAACATGTTGACCAAAGCTGTCCGAGAGATTGCTGAAGGCAACATGACTCCAATGCAGGTCGATGTCTATCTGTCGCAACTCGATCAGAGCTACCCCGGCATTAAAGCTGAGGTTGAAGCCATCATAGGGCCTAGGCAACAACAACAACAGCAACAGCAACCGTCAGCGCTTCAGCAACCGTCAGCGCTTCAGCAACCATCAGCGCTTCAGCAACCGTCAGCGCTTCAGTTAACACCTGAGATGCAAGCACCGCGCCTCAGCCAAGAAGAACGAGCAGAACTCTATGGCGTAACATTTAACCCAGAAGCTAGGGTGCCAGAGTTCCTTCGCCGACAACCTGAGGCACCCACAGCCCTTACAAAAGCAGCACAACTGCAGAGACTGTCAGATACATCAGAAGAATATGCAGATACATCAGCAAGATATGCTGAAGAATTATACGCACAGGCCCTCAATATCGTCGCAGAAGATGGCAAGGTGTCCACATCGTATCTGCAGCGTAAATTAGGCATCCCATATAACGAAGCCCGTGAGTTGGTAGAACGTATGGAGCGTGATGGATACATAAGCGCTCCTAATCATGTCGCTAAACGTGAGATCCTAAAGACACCCCCACGCCTACCACAGCAGCCCATCAACGAAGACGACACTAAGTTCGACATGGAGCCACCCGCGCTGCCTGCGTTGTCGTCTGACCGTCTGACGATGAACTTCACAGATGTGACCAAGCGTACACCTGAGCTTCAAGAGGGCCAGCGTAAACTACAGAGCGGAGAGATTACACGCGACGAGTACGCAGATCTCGTCAATAAGTTTAAGCCTGTGCTCCCTTACCAGACAGCCCCTGCGCCTGCTACGGTACAAGACGCGAAGTATGCCTTGGCTAACGGTAAAGGCCAGAGCGATAAAAAAGCTGAGAAGTACGGAGAGCCTACCAAGGTTCTACAGCCAGACCAGCGTATACAACTGCGCCTAGACATCCCGTCATACAATCAGCATGGCACATGGGTCGTCAGCGTACATGAGCCAAACTCACGCCCTGACAGTACAGCAGAAGGCAGATTTAAAGCCGGTCCTGTGATTGGCTACGAGAGTGCCATGGCTATCAAGAATGCAGACCTTGGTATGCTGCAGCGCCCAGCGCAGAAGATTGCTGAAGGGTCACCAAAGGGTACTATCGCCACAA
>Ga0208767_1003224_pt1 | contig 11975 bp, 5 predicted proteins | sample VirMetDEL_Mar_21_FD_184514 | JGI IMG/M metagenome (GOLD analysis project Ga0208767, IMG submission 184514) | Aqueous microbial communities from the Delaware River and Bay under freshwater to marine salinity gradient to study organic matter... | ecosystem: Environmental > Aquatic > Marine >... | reverse complement strand
GTAGACACAGGTGGTACAGGAGGATCATCAACCTCAGGTACTTCGGGTACTGGAGGTAGTGGTAGTGGCTCGGGTACATCAGGCACCTCAGGAGATGGCACTTCAGGTACTTCAGGTGCAGACGGTGCAGACGGTACTTCAGGTACTTCAGGTACTGGATCAGGCGATTCAGGTACCTCTGGAACTTCAGGTGAAGCTGGAACTTCAGGTACATCAGGTACAGGTTCAGGAGATTCAGGTACTTCAGGAACATCAGGTGTAGATGGTACTTCAGGTACTTCAGGAATAAATGGTACTTCAGGTACTAATGGTGCTGGAGGTGGAGATGGTACTTCTGGTACGGACGGCGATTCTGGCACTTCAGGTACAGATGGTAACTCAGGAGCAGACGGTACTTCAGGTACAGATGGTAACTCAGGAGCAGACGGTACTTCAGGTACAGATGGTAACTCAGGTACTTCAGGTACAGCAGGTAATGGTACATCTGGAACTTCAGGCGATGATGGTACATCTGGAACTTCAGGTAATGGAACTTCAGGTACATCAGGAGATGGTACATCTGGTACTTCAGGTACCCAAGGTGAAACAGGTACAGGCGGTACATCGGGTTCATCAGGTACTTCAGGTGATGGTACTTCTGGTACATCAGGTACCCAAGGTGAAACCGGTACAGGCGGTACTTCAGGTACCCAAGGTGAAACCGGTACAGGTGGTACTTCAGGCTCTTCAGGTACTTCAGGAGATGGTACTTCAGGTACTTCAGGTGCAGCAGGTACTTCAGGTACAGGAGGTGCTGGCACTTCAGGTACTTCAGGCGCAGCAGGTACTTCAGGTACAGGAGGCGCTGGTACATCTGGTACTTCAGGTGAAGGTACATCAGGTACTTCAGGCGCTCAAGGTGCTGCCGGTACATCAGGTACTTCAGGTGCCGGAGGTGGAGGTGGTGGAGGTGTAGCTTATGCCTTTAGAGTTGATTTTGATGGTAATAGTGACGCTACTACTTCAGGTAACACAGGACAGATTACTTCAGGAAACTTTAGTAGTAATACTATGAATATTACTGTTAATGCTACTAATGATGTAGTATTTGCTTTCCCTTCAGAAACGACACCACCAACTCAAGTAACAGCTTATTATTACAATGCTAATACAGATAAATATGCAGTTTCAACCTTTGGTTTAGGTAGTGTTGGATATGAAGTTGGTCAAGGGTTTACTTCTACAATTAGTAGTAACCAAGCAGCAAATAACTTCTTTACTTCATTTAGTAGTAACGAATTAAAATTTGACCTTACCCCAGCTAATTATGGTGGTGTTAAAAAAGGCTTACCAGCAGTTTATATCCATTGTTATTTAGTTTTCTCATTTGTATAAAAAACATTTTAAATATTTTTTAAGAGCCCCTCACTTGAGGGGCTTTTTTTAATATTTATCGTTGACTAGTCTGTTTGGAAGTGAAAAACAACTATTACTTAAATTATTTTATTAAAGTAATAACTAAAATATAATGGCCGAATATAATCCGGAACAACCCCCTTTATCGCTAGTAGGTACCATATCAGGTAATGCTCAAGGTAAAGATAAATATGGGATAAACGATGAAACTGGTTTAGGACCTAATGGTGCTGACAAGTATATATCATATGACGTTGTAATATCATCAATAACTTCTCAAGTTGTAGGTGATGCTAGTGTTAGAGACTCTTTAGGTCTTCTAGTTGGAGGTCAATACACAGGTATAGATGTTAAAGTAGGAGACTGGATGTCTACTACAGATGGTGCTCGTATATTCCAAATCACAGAAATTACAGAAAAATCTGATACTTACATTTCATGTTCTATTGAAGATGTAGGTATGGCTGTAGCTAAAACTCGTGGTGATAGGGTTAACTCTGTAGGAGATGGTACTGGTGTATTTATATTTGAGGTTAGTGATGATTCTCAACCTACATGGGCTATAAACAAATTAGATTCATTCTCTAATACTACAGCAGCTAATGCTATTCAAACTTATTTTAACGTATACGAACCATTCCAAAGATTTACTTTCTACCCAGATATTACAGGTAGTATAGAAATTGGAGATTTAGTAACAATTACAGGTTCAGTATCAGGTACTCCTGTAACCCCTTACAGATTAGTCCAGGCCCAAGATGGAGATACAGTAGTAGGTGTTGTTTCTGATATTTACGGTGGTAATAATATTAATGTACGTCCTGTAAATAAAATTATAACTAATTTTTCAACTCCTGAAAATTTAGTAACGGGTGAAATTGGTTCAACTTGGTATTTAAGTGGTAGTGGTGCTTATACTACAAGTAGTGATTTTGGTGATCCTAAATTCTTCCAATTAAGCCTCCCAGTAGTAGCTTCAGTTACAGGTAGTGTAGACGGAACTACATTTGATCAAGGTTCTTATAACCTTATAATCAACAATATTGAAGTAATCCCTCAAAGTTCAGGAGTATTAAATCTAGGACAGATTACAAGTTCTATTAATACTTATACTTCTACAACTTACGTAGCAGCCGGTATTGATGAACAAGGTGGTGGATTTGCCTCAGCTCAAACTTTAGGATCAGCTGGTTCTGGAGGTAGTGCAGGTACATTAGCATATACAGGTGTAGATGGTGAAACCCTTATAGTATTAGATACTTCAGGCGGAACTGGTTCATACCCTTCAGCTCCAGGCAAATTTGCAATTACTGCAAGTGGGGTTGATTTTGAAGTTCACCCTACAACAGCAGATTTTATAGCCGCTGGTGCCTATCCTGCAGCATCTGCTACTCAAATTAAAGATGATATTAATGCCGCTGCTACTGCTGCCGGAGCTGGTGTAGTAGCAACCGTTGATACTTCATCAATACCCCACATTCTTACTATCACTAATACCGGCGCTGGTACATTAGAAATAAATAATATAGCTAATGATGCTGCGGGCACAGCAACAGTAGGTAATGGTTCAGGTACAGGTTTACCTACAGGACAATTTAGTGCTCCTGCTCTAGAACAATATTTAACTTTAGGGAGAACAGATGGTGGTGATATCCTACTTCAAGGTAGTTGGGTAACATCAGCCAGTGGTTCAGGACTATGGAGTGTATCAGGTACTCCACCTTACCTCTTAATGATCGAAGCCGCAGGTGGTGGTAGCGATTTAGAAATAGTATACACAGGATCAGTAGTAGAAACTCAAACTACTTCAATCCACTTTACAGGTTCAGGAGTTACAGTTGAAGCATCAGGTTCAAACGGTGTTTTAGTAACTATAGGAGATACAAGCACATCAGGTACTTCAGGTACTGCAGCAACAGCCGGTACTTCAGGTACAGATGGTTCTTCAGGTACCTCATCTAACGATACAAGTGGTACTTCAGGTACTTCAGGTACAAATGGCTCTTCAGGTACTTCAGGTACAAGTGCATCTTCAGGAACTTCAGGTGGTACTTCAGGTACTGCCGGTACTTCAGGTACAGATGGCTCTTCAGGTACAGATGGTGAGTCTGGTACTAGTGGTACTTCAGGTGAAACTTCAGGTACATCAGGTAGTGCTGGTACCTCAGGTACATCGGGTAACCCATCAGATTCTACTTCAGGTACAAATGGTATAAGTGGTACATCAGGTACTTCAGGTGAAAGTTCAACATCAGGAACAGCAGGTTCTTCAGGTACTTCAGGCTCAAATGGAACTTCAGGTACTTCGGGTACAGATGGTTCTTCAGGTACAGCTGGTACTTCTAAAACTTCAGGCACAAGCGATACTTCAGGAACTTCGGGTTCATCAGGTAGTTCAGGTACTACAGGTGAAGATGGCAGTTCAGGTACAGCAGGAAATTCAGGAACTTCTGGTACAAGTGATACTTCAGGTACTAGTGGTTCAGCAGGTACTTCAGGTACATCGGGTAACCCAGCAGATTCTACTTCAGGTACAAACGGTATTTCAGGTACATCAGGTACTTCAGGTGAAAGTTCAACATCCGGAACAGCAGGTTCTTCAGGTACCTCAGGAGATGATGGAAGCTCAGGTACAGCAGGTGAAGATGGTTCAAGTGGTACTTCAGGTGACTCAGGTACATCAGGTACTTCAGATACTTCAGGAACTTCAGGTTCAGCAGGTACTTCAGGTACAGCAGGTGATGATGGCTCTTCAGGTACAGCCGGTGGATCCGGAACTTCAGGTACTTCTGATACTTCAGGTACAGCAGGTTCAGCTGGTACATCAGGTACAAGTGGAGATGCTGCTGATTCAACCTCAGGTACAGCTGGTGTAAGCGGTACTTCAGGTACCTCAGGTGATTCAAGCACTTCAGGTACAGCTGGTAGTTCAGGTACTTCAGGTGAAGACGGAAGTTCAGGTACCTCAGGTGAAGATGGCAGCTCAGGTACTTCAGGTGACTCAGGTACTTCAGGTACTTCAGATACTTCAGGAACTTCAGGTTCATCAGGTAGCTCAGGTACAGCAGGTGAAGATGGTACTTCAGGTACAGCAGGAAATTCAGGAACTAGTGGTACTTCCGACACCTCAGGTACAAGTGGTTCAGCAGGTAGTTCAGGTACATCAGGTAATCCAGCAGATGCTACTTCAGGTACAGCTGGTGAAAGCGGTACTTCAGGTACCTCTGGTGAATCTAGTACTTCAGGTACTGCAGGTAGCTCAGGTACATCAGGTTCAAACGGTACATCAGGTACTTCAGGTGAAGACGGAAGTTCGGGTACTGCTGGAGATAGTGGTACATCAGGTACTTCTGACACCTCAGGTACAAGTGGTTCAGCAGGTAGCTCAGGTACAGCAGGTGATGATGGCTCTTCAGGTACAGCCGGTGGATCCGGAACTTCAGGTACTTCTGATACTTCAGGTACAGCTGGTTCAGCTGGTACTTCAGGTACATCAGGTAATCCAGCAGATGCTACTTCAGGTACAGCTGGTGAAAGCGGTACTTCAGGAACTTCAGGAGATTCAAGCACTTCAGGTACAGCAGGTTCTTCAGGTACTTCAGGTACAGATGGTTCATCAGGTACTTCAGGTGAAGACGGAAGTTCAGGCACTTCAGGTGACTCAGGCACTTCAGGTACTTCAGATACTTCAGGAACATCAGGCTCTTCAGGCTCTTCAGGTACAACAGGTGACGATGGTTCATCAGGCACAGCCGGCGGATCAGGGACATCTGGTACATCCGATACAAGTGGTACAGCTGGTTCAGCTGGTACCTCAGGTACATCAGGTAACCCAGCAGATGCTACTTCTGGTACAGCTGGTGAAAGCGGTACTTCAGGAACTTCAGCTGACTCAAGCACTTCAGGTACTGCAGGTAGCTCAGGTACATCAGGTTCAAACGGTACATCAGGTACTTCAGGTGAAGACGGAAGTTCAGGCACTTCAGGTGACTCAGGCACTTCAGGTACTTCAGATACTTCAGGTACAAGTGGTTCAGCAGGTAGCTCAGGTACAGCAGGTGAAGATGGTACATCAGGTACTGCAGGAGATTCAGGTACTTCAGGTACATCCGATACTTCAGGAACCTCAGGTTCAGCAGGTAGTTCAGGTACATCAGGTAACCCAGCAGATGCTACTTCTGGTACAGCTGGTGTAAGTGGCACTTCAGGTACTTCAGGTGACAGTTCAACATCAGGTACCGCTGGTAGCTCAGGTACATCAGGTACAGATGGTTCATCAGGTACAACAGGTAATGATGGTTCAAGTGGTACTTCAGGTGATTCAGGTACATCAGGAACAAGTGATACTTCAGGAACTTCAGGTTCAGCAGGTAGCTCAGGTACAGCAGGTGAAGATGGTACTTCAGGTACAGCCGGTGGATCAGGTACTTCAGGTACATCCGATACTTCAGGAACCTCAGGTTCAGCAGGTAGTTCAGGTACATCCGGTAACCCTGCAGATGCTACTTCTGGTACAGCTGGTGAAAGCGGTACTTCAGGTACTTCAGGTGAAAGCTCAACTTCAGGAACAGCAGGTTCTTCAGGAACTTCAGGCTCAGCAGGTACTTCAGGTACCTCAGGCTCAAATGGTACATCAGGTACTGCAGGAGATTCAGGTACTTCAGGTACATCCGATACTTCAGGTACAAGTGGATCAGCAGGTAGTACAGGTACTTCAGGTACAGACGGTAGCTCAGGTACAGCAGGAGACTCAGGTACATCAGGAACAAGTGATACTTCAGGTACTACAGGTAGTGCAGGTACATCAGGTACATCAGGTGATAACGCTTCAGCTACCTCAGGTACAGCAGGTGTAAGCGGTACTTCAGGTACTTCAGGAGATTCAAGCACTTCAGGCACAGCAGGTTCTTCAGGAACTTCAGGTTCAGCAGGTACTTCAGGAACCTCAGGCTCAAATGGTACATCAGGTACTTCAGGAGATTCAGGTACTTCAGGAACAAGTGATACATCAGGTACTTCAGGCTCAGCAGGTTCATCAGGTACTTCTGGTACAGATGGTTCAAGCGGCACAGCCGGAGATTCAGGTACATCAGGAACAAGTGATACTTCAGGTACAACGGGTTCAGCTGGTACTTCAGGTACATCAGGTGATAACGCTTCAGCTACTTCAGGTACAGCTGGTGTAAGTGGCACCTCAGGTACTTCAGGTGAATCTAGTACTTCAGGAACTGCAGGTTCAAGTGGTACAAGTGGTTCAGCAGGAACTTCAGGAACATCAGGTTCAAACGGTACATCAGGTACTGCAGGAGATAGTGGCACCTCAGGTACAAGTGATACATCAGGTACTTCGGGCTCAGCAGGTAGTACAGGTACTTCAGGTACAGACGGTAGTTCAGGTACAGCAGGTGAATCAGGTACTTCGGGTACTTCAGATACTAGTGGTACTACAGGTAGTGCCGGTACTTCAGGTACCTCGGGTGATGTATCAAGCGCTACTTCAGGTACAGCAGGTACATCAGGTAGTTCAGGAACTTCAGGTGAATCTAGTACTTCAGGTACAACAGGTTCTTCAGGAACCGCAGGTTCTTCAGGAACATCTGGTTCTTCTGGTACATCAGGTAGTTCAGGTACAGCTGGTAGCTCAGGCACATCAGGTACAAGCGACACTTCAGGTACTTCAGGTTCATCAGGTTCTTCAGGTACAGATGGTTCAGCTGGTACTTCTGGAACAGCAGGTAATTCAGGCTCAAGTGGTACTTCAGACACTTCAGGTACTACAGGTAGTGCCGGTACTTCAGGTACCTCGGGTAATGTATCAAGCGCTACTTCTGGAACAGCAGGTACTTCAGGAAGCTCAGGTACCTCAGGAAATAGTTCAACTTCAGGAACCGCAGGTTCATCAGGAACCGCAGGTTCATCTGGTACAGCTGGTACAACCGGCACTGGAGGTAGTTCAGGTACTTCGGGTACAGCAGGTAGCTCAGGTACTTCAGATACTTCAGGAACTTCAGGTTCAAGTGGCTCATCAGGTACTGATGGTTCTTCAGGAACTTCAGGTACAGCAGGTAGCTCAGGTTCAAGTGGCACTTCAGATACTTCAGGTACAACAGGTTCTGCTGGTACATCAGGTACATCAGGAAACGTAGCTTCAGCAACTTCAGGTACAGCTGGTACTTCAGGAAGCTCAGGTACCTCAGGAAATAGTTCAACATCAGGAACTGCAGGTTCTTCAGGTACAGCAGGTTCAAGCGGTACTGCTGGCAGTTCAGGTACAAGTGGATCAAGTGGTACTGCTGGTTCTTCAGGCACATCAGGTACAAGCGACACTTCAGGTACTTCAGGTTCATCAGGTTCTTCAGGTACAGATGGTTCAGCTGGTACTTCTGGAACAGCAGGTAATTCAGGCTCAAGTGGTACTTCAGACACTTCAGGTACTACAGGTAGTGCTGGTACTTCAGGTACATCAGGAGACGTAGCTTCAGCAACTTCAGGTACAGCCGGTACTTCAGGAAGCTCAGGTACCTCAGGAAATAGTTCAACATCAGGTACAACTGGTAGTTCAGGTACAGCAGGTTCATCTGGTACAGCTGGTAGTTCCGGTACTTCAGGTTCATCAGGAACAGCAGGTAGCTCTGGTACATCAGGCACCTCAGATACAAGTGGTACATCAGGTAGCTCAGGTAGCTCAGGTACAAATGGAACATCAGGAAGCTCAGGTACAGCTGGTTCATCAGGAAGCTCAGGCACATCTGATACTTCAGGTACAACAGGTTCGGCTGGTACATCAGGTACTTCAGGCGACGTAGCTTCAGCAACTTCAGGTACAGCAGGTACAAGTGGATCATCAGGTACCTCAGGAAATAGTTCAACATCAGGTACAGCTGGTTCTTCAGGAACAGCAGGTTCAAGTGGTACTGCAGGTTCATCAGGTACAGTTGGTTCAAGTGGCACAGCTGGTAGTTCAGGCACATCAGGCACAAGCGATACTTCAGGCACTTCAGGTTCATCAGGCTCTTCAGGTACAGATGGAACATCAGGAAGTTCAGGTACAGCTGGTAGTTCAGGAAGTTCAGGCACAAGTGATACTTCAGGTACTACAGGTTCAGCAGGTACAAGTGGTACCTCAGGCGACGTAGCTTCAGCTACTTCAGGTACGGCCGGTACAAGCGGTAGTTCAGGTACTTCAGGCGGAAGTTCAACATCAGGAACTGCAGGTTCTTCAGGAACCGCAGGTTCTTCAGGAACCGCAGGTTCTTCAGGAACCACAGGTTCAAGTGGTACTGCTGGTTCTTCGGGTACATCAGGTACAAGCGATACTTCAGGCACTTCAGGTTCATCCGGCTCTTCAGGTACAGATGGAACATCAGGAAGCTCAGGTACAGCTGGTTCTTCAGGTTCATCTGGTACTAGTGATACTTCAGGTACTACAGGTAGTGCAGGTACTTCAGGTACTTCAGGCGACGTAGCTTCAGCTACTTCAGGTACGGCAGGTACAAGCGGTAGTTCAGGTACTTCAGGCGAATCTAGTACTTCAGGTACAGCGGGTTCAAGTGGCACTGCAGGTTCGTCAGGTACAGCTGGTAGTTCAGGTACAGCTGGTAGCTCAGGAACATCAGGTAGCTCAGGCACATCAGGCACAAGCGATACTTCAGGTACATCAGGTAGCTCAGGTAGCTCAGGCTCGGATGGTACATCAGGAAGCTCAGGTACAGCGGGAACTTCAGGCTCAAGTGGTACTTCAGATACATCAGGTACAACGGGTTCAGCAGGTACAAGTGGTACTTCAGGCGACGTAGCTTCAGCTACTTCAGGTACAACAGGTACAAGCGGTAGTTCAGGTACTTCAGGCGAATCCAGTACTTCAGGTACAGCTGGTAGTTCAGGTACAGCTGGTAGTTCAGGTACAGCTGGTTCTTCAGGAACAGCAGGTTCAAGTGGTACTGCTGGTTCTTCAGGTACTTCGGGAACAAGTGATACATCAGGTACAACTGGTTCAGCAGGTACAAGTGGATCAAGTGGTGATAGTAATACTTCAGGTACAGTAGGTACTTCAGGTAGTTCAGGTACTTCAGATACTTCAGGTACTACAGGTTCAGCTGGTACATCAGGTACTTCAGGTGATGTAGCAAGCGCTACTTCAGGTACTACAGGTACTTCAGGTTCATCAGGTACATCTGGAGAAAGTTCAACTTCAGGAACAGCAGGTTCTTCAGGTACAGCAGGTAGTTCAGGCACATCTGGTTCATCCGGTACAGTAGGTACATCAGGTTCATCAGGTACAAGCGACACTTCAGGTACAACTGGTAGTTCAGGTACAGCTGGTACTTCAGGTGATAGTAAAACTTCAGGAACAGCTGGTACTGCGGGTTCAAGTGGTACAAGTGATACTTCAGGTACAACTGGTTCATCAGGTACATCAGGTACTTCAGGCGACGTAGCAAGTGCTACTTCAGGTACAACAGGTACAAGCGGTAGTTCAGGTACTTCAGGCGAATCCAGTACTTCAGGTACAGCAGGTAGTTCAGGAACTTCAGGCTCAAATGGTACTTCAGGTAGCTCAGGTACTCATGGTTCATCAGGTACTTCAGGTGATAGTAAAACTTCAGGTACAGCAGGTTCTTCAGGTACAACTGGTAGTTCAGGTACAGCTGGTACTTCAGGTAATACTGGAGCTAGTACAACATCAGGTACTTCATCTAACTCAGGAACTTCAGGATCTTCGGGTACAACGGGTACAGCAGGTACTTCAGGTATTAGTGGTAATAATAATACTTCAGGTAATAGCTCAACCAGTGGTACTACAGGTACAGCAGGTACAGCAGGTACATCACCAGGAGATGGCACATCAGGTACTTCATTAGGATCCGGATCTTCTGGTACTTCAGGTTCATCAGGAACAGCAGGTTCTTCAGGAACATCAGGCTCATCAGGCACTTCAGGAAGTTCAGGTACAACAGGTACTGGTGGTACATCAGGAGGTAGTGGTAGTTCAGGTACTCAAGGTTCATCAGGCACTTCAGGTTCAAGTGGTACAGGATTTAATACAGTATCTAACGCAGCTGATAATAGAATTTTAACATCTGATGGTACTACAAATGCCGCTGTAGCAGAATCAAACTTAACGTTTGATGGTAATACATTAAAACTTGAAAAAGCATTCTTACAAGCAAATCAAGTAACGTTAACAGCTAACTCAACTACTACAATCTTAGATAGTGTAAATAATATTAACGTATCTATGGGTATTACCTTAGAATACATTATTATGAATGGTGATGGTAGTAATATGAGAGGTGGTACATTTATGGCCATTACTAATAATACAAGTACTAAAGTAACCGAAACCATGACTACTGATTTTGGAGATACTTCAGTAATTGAATTAACAGCTACTTTAACAAGTTCTCCTGATAAACTAAGAATTCAGGGTGTTAACGATGATGCAAGTAATAATTACTTTATAATCTATATAGCTAGAGAGTTAAGTTTCTAAAATATAGATAGACTTTAACAGAAAGTGTCTCCTCTACAGGAGACACTTCTTTTTTCAATATGTATAACTAACATTTGGATAGTGAAAAATGGCCAACGAATTTAGAATTAAACATGGGCTCATAATTACGGGCTCATCATACTTTTCAGAGAGCATGTTTGCTCCAAATCTCCCTACGGAGACTAGTCCGAGTTATTATATAACTTGGAGACAATCTGATGGCCGTTTTGAAATCTCATCTCCCACAGCAGGTACTCAAGCAACTTTAGGATGTTGGGACTATACATCAGGAGACGTTACTACAGGTAAATGGAAAACCGATAATGGAGCTGTAGGTAATACTACAGCTTATCTATACATCCATAAAACAGATAATAACGGAGTAGATCAATCAGCATTTTTTAATAACTTAAGTAAAGGTTCTTCAATAACCTTATATGTAGGAGGATCTTCTACTACTTTTGCAGTCTCAGGTGCATCTTTAAACGGAAATGTGTATACACTTAAAATATCGTATACATCTGGAAATGAATATAGTATTGTAGGTACTCCTGAAATGTGTTTAGGAATAAACGCTACCTCTACAGCAACTGCTGGTACTTCTCCTAACTGTTTAGAATGGGAAATGGAAAGTAGCCAAGGTAATGTATTTGCTGCTAGTGGTAAAGCAGTTTTTGATAGAGTTTCTGGTACTAGTCATTGGCAAACCCCATTTGGAACAGTTGATGCTTTAGTAGAAAGTTTAACTTTAAGTGGAAACGACAAAAACAACACCCCAGCAGGTCCATTTTTTCATAACTACTACGGTGAAATATCTGTAAATTATTTACAATATTCTACTACATTTGTTTTAGGAGCAGGTGGTGCTGGTACAGGCGCGGTTTTAGGATGGGTATTTTTACCAATTCAATATGTTAAAGGTGATCTTAACTATACTATACCAACAGGAGCAACTTTTACAATTTGTAAAACTACTCGATAATTATTTAATATTTATATCGAATACCAACATATAATATGGCTAACGAATTTAGAATAAAACACGGACTTATAGTTACAGGGTCATCATACTTTTCAGAAAGTATGT